>Ga0209344_10000771_pt1 | contig 49623 bp, 51 predicted proteins | sample Cruoilmetagenom6_FD_187293 | JGI IMG/M metagenome (GOLD analysis project Ga0209344, IMG submission 187293) | Oil polluted marine microbial communities from Coal Oil Point, Santa Barbara, California, USA - Santa Barbara Oil Seep Sample 6 (SPAdes)... | ecosystem: Environmental > Aquatic > Marine... | reverse complement strand
TTATTCCTGTTTTGAATGACATCAAATGTAATACCCATCAACAAAAATTAACTGTCTGAACACTGATTAAATCCTGATTTCATCTAATATCAGGATTTAATCAGGATATCAAAAGGATGTTTTTGCTGTGTCTTGATAAAGTGAATGAATCATTAATAACGAGAACCGCAATGGTCAATACATATCGAATATTTTTATGGGTTTTGATGGTTGGTTTATTTATTCAACCCAGTCAAGCCAGTGACATCATCGTTAACTCCACTCAAACACTGGGTGCCTTTGCTGATGATGGACAATGTACTCTGCCAGAGGCCATCGAAGCCAGTAACACCAATACAGCATCAGGAACCTTATCAGGAGAATGCATGGCAGGTGAGCCCCATCCAACAATTGATAACATCATTTTTTCCATTGAAATTTTACCCGCCATATTTGCAGTTGAATCTGCACTGCAGGTCAATGAATCCGTTCATATATCAGGTCCACATAAAGATTTGGTTACCATCAGTGGAATTGGAATGGACCGGGTGATGGAGATTACCGGCTCTCTGGGTGAACAATTCATCTTATCTGATTTAACCATAACGGGTGGGTATGCGCCAGCAGGCGCACCACCAGTCAGTGTAGGCGGTGGTATCATGATTTCGTTGTCGCAAGCATCTGTACACATCGAGCGACTGAGGTTTGAATATAACAATGCCGAATACGCTGGTGGCGCATTAGCCATTGGCTATGGTGGTAGCCAAAATAATGAAACCACCATCATCCAAACAGAATTTTTCAACAACAGTTCAATTGGTTCTGCAACACAAGTTAATGGAAACCACGGAGGAGGTGGCGCTGTCTATATCAGTGGCTACCAAACAGTCAATATCAAGCAATCTACATTTGCTGACAATAATGCACTCAGTTCTGCAGCACCACTGCCCACTGGAGATGGAATGGGTGGTGCCATATGGATGTTGTCTTCAACATCATTAGCTACTTCATCATTAGAAATTGACAGTTCTACATTCGATGGCAATTCTGCGAATGGCGTGGGTGGAGCCATATCAATCGGTGGACCGGGATTTCCCGCAGATTATTCACTGGTGAACATCAAACACACAACCATCACTACCAACACCGCTGATGCCAACCAATCAGATACCGGTGATGCCGGTGGGGGTATATTTTGCTCCGCCAGCGCAGCCATCAATATATTTAACAACGTGATTGCCAAAAATAATGACTTATCAACCAGTAAAAGAAACAACTTATCTGGATATTTCAACACCTATGGACACAATTTTATCAACGGTAATCAAGGTATATCAGCCACTTTTCCTATTGGCATTCCCAATGTCAATAATGATTTCGTAACCCCAGCAGCTGGCGCACCTGATTTAGCCCCACTTGCAGATAATGGCGGACCTACATTAACCAGAGCCATCGACACAGGCTCTCCATTGATTGATCAAGGCAAGTGCGGTAATGCAACCTTTGACCAGAGGGGACATAAAAATGAACTTGATGCCTCACGCATATATGACGATAAAAGCGTTATTGATTTTGTTGATGGCTGTGACATAGGCGCTTTTGAGAAAGGCACCATCAGTCAAAATCCAGTGCCTGTCACACAATCCAATTTGTATACTATTTTAGAAGACCAGTCTTTGGTGGCCTTTGATGTCGACGGAAATCAAACACCCGCCGATACCAATGACAATGGCTTATTGTGGAACGACAGTGATGACGATGTGTTGTGGGTGACCAATGCAGGGGCACTCAACTTGAGCAGTTTAGATATGAATGACCCCGGTGCTTTGGAATTATTGGCTGATGGTACATTTACCTATGCACCACCTAATGATGAGTTTGGTGAAGCTTCAGGTTCCTACTTGGTTTCTGATCGAATCAACAGTGTAGAAGTGTCATTGGGTATTGAGGTGATTCCGGTTAATGATGCACCCGAATTTACAGTTGAAGGGTTACAAGTGTTTAATTTTGGAACCATAATCCAATCCATAAGTGATGAAAATTGGGCCATAAATATCAGTCCTGGTGCTGACAATGAAGCTGATCAAGTACTGACTTTTGAATTGATATATCTACAAGGTAATGACAGTTTTTTTGAAGTACCTCCAAGTATCGACAGCACAGGCGCATTGACCTTTGAAGTCGATCAAGCTGCTGAAGGCACGGTGGAACTGATGGTTTATTTAACGGATGATGGCGGCACCGAACAGGGTGGTTCTGACACCTCAACTGGCGAAACCATCACCATAAACAGAACCATCAGTGATGTGATTTTCAAAAACTCTTTTGAATCGCCTGGAACCTTTTAATAAATTAATAACAACAGGAAGAAAAATGGAAAAAAAATACATAATCAGCGCATTAATCTATGCTCTGGCTGGCCTGGTGCTTGGCACAATCATGGCTGCCAGCAAAAATCACAATCAAATGGTGACTCATGCTCACATCATGCTGTTGGGTTTTGTCATCACATTTTGTTACGGAATTTGTTACAAGTTGTGGGTTGAAGACTCACAAAGCAAATTAGCCAAATTGCAGTTCATACTACACCAATTAGGCACTTTGATGATGCTTATTGGTCTGTATTTAATGTATGGCAAATTGGTGGATGCTGACAAACTGGAACCGATGATGGCATCATCTTCCGTGATGGTTATTATTGGGATGGCACTGATGTTATTTCAGTTTATTTTCAGAGCTCAAAAAATCTGAATTCATTCAAAGCCAGTATCAAAACTGGCTTTGGATTTTTATGCTGGCTTTATCAAATAACCACTTGATTACTTGAATATTGGGCTTTTTCTAAAGCAGCAATGCGGTCTTCTAAAGGAGGGTGCGTTGAAAACAGTTTTGCCAACTTGGCTTTGCTGCCATTGCTGATACCAAAGGCAGCAAATTCACCTTCCAAAGGTTCTGTTCTTGAACTACTTTGTAATGCTTTTAAAGCATCAATCATGTTTTGATTGCCTGCCAGCTGCGCGCCGCCTTTGTCTGCATGAAATTCACGCCATCTTGAAAATGAATTGATGATGATGGCAGCCAAAAAGCCTAAAATAATTTGCGCTACCAAGGTGCCAATAAACGACCCCATGGTGTAACCACCGCCTCTGGAATCACGACTGGCAGCCGCAATGGCGTAACCAATGATTCGAGAGAAGAAAATGACGAAAGCATTTAAAATACCTTGGATCAATGCCATGGTCACCATATCACCATTGGCCACATGCGCCATTTCATGGCCCAAAACGGCTTCCACTTCATTGCGCTTCATGGTTTGTAACAAACCAGTACTGACTGCAACCAACGCATCATTTTTTTTCATACCTGTCGCAAATGCATTGGGGCTTGGTGAGTTAAAAACACCGACTTCAGGCATACCAATTCCAGCTGCTTGGGCCTGTTTTTTGACAGTATCTACCAACCACTGTTCATCGGCATTGCGAGGCTGCTCAATGACCTGCACACCCATGGATTTTTTCGCAATCCACTTTGACATAGCCAATGAAATAAACGAACCAACCGAACCCCACAACAGTGAAAAAACTGCCAAAGCACGGTAATCCAACCCATTTTGAGTCATATAATGATCAAAACCCAAAACACGCATCACCACTGAAATCACTGCCAAAACAGCAATATTAGTAGCTAAAAATAACAAAACTCTTTTCATACCAATCGCCTGATAATAATAATTGAATCAAATAAACTAACTTCTGATATGGATTGAGAACTATAAATATCAAGCTATTTTAAACAACAACCTTCAGTTTATTTCTTCAGTTAATATAGTCTAGCAGAGAATTCAGTTAGTTTTTATGTCACCAATATATCTGCCTTTTTCAAATTAAATAAGGTAAGAATAATCAAAACTCATTTTTGGGTTACACACTTCATATATTTTAACCGTCTCAGCTGTTTTAAATTCCTCTAAATTGATTCAAATCGATGATCCTAAGACACATCGGTTTTTATTAAACGCCAACAACGGAATAATGAAAAAAACAAAATAAGGTAAATGATGAAGAACTTACTATTAACCACATTAATAGCTGCAGCTGTTTCAGCCGATAACATGGCTTCATATAACATGCAAAAATCAGCAGCAGACAAATATTTGCTACAAATTCTTTGTACGAAAAACGCGGTGCTGGCACTGTGGTTACAGTCGGACCTACCAACTGCTACAGTTATCAATACCCTCAGCGATGGTGCAACATTGTTTGTTACGTGTACACCCAATCCAACACTGTTGAAATCGACCACTTTCGCATCACGGGTGACACCACCAGCTATAGACTATTATGATACAGTTTTAGCTTCCCCTGCATTCACGGATATTGATAACGAAGAACGTGGTTTTGACTGGTCTGGAATCCCAAATGAAGTAAGTAGTTTTGATGTTGGTTTCGATGAATAAAACGATATTTTTTTTTGCTGATGGATTTAAAACCACGGATTAATATTTAAATCATGACAACACGGTTAACCACGCTGAAAGACCAGTATGTACCACTGGATTTAAATTCATGCAGCGTTTTTATCATGCTAAAAATTACTGAAATACTGCGACTCAAAGCTCAAATAGCACAAATTCTGCTCAAAATTACCCTATTTAGTGTATCTGAGACTATTTTTAAGTATTAACTCTACCTCATTAAGTTATAATGCGCGACTTTTAATGCTCCAGCACTTTTTCATGTCTACAGATAAAATCAGAAACATCGCCATCATAGCCCACGTTGACCACGGTAAAACCACCTTAGTTGATGAATTACTAAAACAATCAGGTACATTCGACGAAAGAGCTGATGACCCCAATAGATTGATGGATTCTAATGATCTTGAAAAAGAACGTGGCATCACGATTTTATCTAAAAACACATCCATTGAATGGGAAGGCTATAAAATCAATATCGTTGACACACCAGGCCATGCTGATTTTGGCGGCGAGGTAGAACGTGTATTGAGTATGGTAGATTCTGTTTTGTTATTGGTAGATGCTGTTGATGGGCCCATGCCTCAAACACGCTTTGTGACATCAAAAGCATTTGAAATGGGTTTTACACCTGTGGTCGTGGTTAATAAAGTTGACCGTAATGGTGCCCGTATTCAATGGGTTATTGATCAAACATTTGATTTATTTGATTCATTAGGTGCCACCGATGAACAGTTAGACTTTCCTATTATTTATGCATCAGCCATCAACGGCTATGCTTCAGAAGATGATGAAAACAGAGAAGGCGACATGAGACCTTTGTTTGAAACCATCACACAAAAAGTCAGCCCTCCTGATGTTGATGTCGACGCCCCTTTTCAAATGCAAATCTCTACATTGGATTACAACAGTTTTTTGGGCTTGATTGGCATCGGTAGAATTAAAAAAGGAACCATCAAGTCAAACACACCTGTGACGGTCATAGACTCTGAAGGTAAAACACGTAATGGTCGTATTTTAAAAATATTTGGTTTCAAAGGTTTAGAACGAGTCGAAGTAACAGAAGCATCAGCTGGTGACATCATCGCCATATCGGGCATTGATGGCATTGGTATTTCTGACACCTTATGTAATCGCGAACATGTCGAAGCATTGCCTCCTTTAAGTGTTGACGAGCCCACCATATCTATGTTGTTTTGTGTCAACGATTCACCCTTTGCTGGAAGAAGTGGTAAATTTTTAACTTCAAGACAAATACGCGACCGTTTAGAACGTGAAACGACATACAATGTGGCCCTACGCGTTGAAGAAACAGAAAACTCAGATCAATTTAAAGTTTCGGGCCGTGGCGAACTGCATTTATCAGTTTTGATTGAAACCATGCGCCGTGAAGGATTCGAACTGGCCATCTCAAGACCACAAGTAATTTACCGTGAAATTAACGGTGAAATTTGTGAACCTTACGAAAATTTGGTTGTTGATATTGAACAAGAACACCAAGGTTCTGTGATGGAACAATTGTTGGGTCGTCGCGCCGAAGTAAAAGACATCGTCCCAGACACTACAGGCCGTGTTCGGTTGACTTTTATTATTCCTGCACGTGGCTTAATTGGTTATCAATCTGAGTTTAAAACAACCACTTCTGGATCGGGCATTTTAACCCACGTTTTTGATCACTATGGACGTAAACTCAATACCATTGAACGCAGTCGTAAAAATGGTGTTTTGATTTCTAATGGAACGGGCAAAGCATTGGGATTTGCACTTTGGAACCTACAAGAACGTGGACGCATGTTAATTAATGCCAATGTCGATGTTTATGAAGGACAGGTTGTTGGCATCCACTCTCGTGATAACGATTTAACAGTCAATCCTTTGAAAGGTAAACAACTGACCAACGTGAGAGCATCAGGTAAAGATGATGCCATAAATTTAGTCACTCCAATTCAAATGACACTTGAACAATCAATGGAGTTTATTGAAGATGACGAATTGGTAGAAGTCACACCAGATGAAATAAGAATTCGTAAAAGACATTTACTTGAACACGAAAGAAAACGTGCCAGTCGCGAAGCATAAAAATTCAAGCGGGTATATATGACCCGCTTTTTTTTTGCATAACTGTAATGATAACGACTAAGTCTGCTTAGATTGCATCCTAAAAATACAGCACAAAATAACTTGTTATATGGTGAAAACGACCAGCCTATCAATGAGCTCAACGACCCAAATTAAACCAAATCAGAAAATTTCACCAATCATACAACGCAGACTTCCGCCGGCCTTTTCTAGCTCAGAAACATCCACGCCGTGAATATCCAAACCCCAGTTCGTTAACACCTTTTTGGACGCAGCTGACAGTGTATCAAAAGCCGTTTGGCTGAATAACACATCGCGATCAGTGATTGAAATACAGTTTCCACAAAAAGCCATCTTCTCTTCATCCGAAATATATAAAATTTGTCCATCATAAAAATCATCAATGGCTTGAACCACATCTGGGTCAGCAAAAGATCCCTTATGAATCACACATCCTACACTCGCCAAACACGCCATCACCACATTGGTGTGGTATTCCCCTTCTGCCAAATCAAACTGAAAGGCCAAATCCAGCTGAAAACCTTCATCCAATTCTATGGCACCGGCATCATCAACCCGTTCAGTCATACCAATAAAACCAATGTTACGACCTCTGTCAGGTACCATAACTCCAGTCAACTCTGCAATCGCACGGTGATGTTCAATTTCATATTCTTCATAACCCAACACTCCCCCAAAAAATTTTCGTATGTCTCGTCTTTGGGTTTCCAGTTGACGGTTCGGATACTTCATAGAACCGACGATATATCGTCTGTTGTGGTTTGTCGCAAACGCATTGTTTGGAAACACGGCATCAGGGGTATCTTCTGAACCCGGGAATGTAATCACAGGTATGCCAAAATCAGTCAAAGTTCTGGCCAAATGCATTTGTTGATAAATAGCTAACTTTTCATCAACGTTGGCATCCATTTGCATGTATTCGTTGTCTTGTGCGGTTTGCTCATTCAATGAAAAACCGACAGGGCTGACCATAAAAGCGGCTTTCATGGCCACTTCTTGTTTGATATTAAATTGCTTTAATTCTTGGACTTTTTTAAAGTCGGCAATATTTTTAACTAGCATAATTCACCCAATCTCTTGCTTCTTTTATCACCGCCACATCTTGATTTCTGCGCGGTGCCTCTGTCACTAAATGTGATTTCCATTTTTTATTTCCTGGAAACCCATGATACAAACCCAAAATAGGCCTGATCAACCAATGTAAACTAAATCCTTGTTGTATCATTTGTTGGCAATATTCCATATAAGCCGACAATACTTCATCTCTATCAAGTAGTTGTTGTGGCATGTTAAACGCTTCATGCATTTCTCGAATCAGCCATGGCGCAGTCCAAAAGGCACGACCAACCATAACCCCATCTACTTTTTGTATCTGTTGACATGCAGTTTCTGTTGTATCTATTCCACCATTCAAGATAACATTTAAACTTTCATTTTCTGCTTTCAAGCGATAGGCATAATCATATTTCAATGGTGGTACCGAACGATTTTGTTTCGGGCTCAAACCTTTCAGTAAAGCTTTTCGGGCATGAATGACGAATGTCTCACAACCCGCTGATTTGACAGTATCAATGAATTGTTTGAATGACTCAAATGAGTCATCATCATCGACACCTATTCTGGACTTAATGGTCACTGGAATTGATACCACATCTTGCATGGCACTGAAACAAGCTGCCACCAAGTCAGGTTCTTTCATCAAACAAGCACCAAAACGCCCTTTCTGAACACGGTCGCTGGGACACCCCACATTTAAATTAACCTCTGCATATCCCATGTCTTCGGCAATTTTGGCACACAGGGCCAAATCGTTGACATCACTGCCTCCTAACTGTAATGCCACGGGATGCTCTTGTTTTGAAAAATCCAAATGCCGTTCTTTATCACCATGGAGAATCGCTCCTGTGGTAATCATTTCAGTATATAGCAACACCTGCTCAGAAATTAAACGATGAAAATAGCGACAATGTCGATCAGTCCAGTCAAGCATCGGAGCGACTGACAAACGCCTATCAATTACATCTTTCATTTTAATAACAACCGATTGATTAAATCCAAGTAAATACTTTCCAGTTGAATCAAATGACTGATTTTTTCACATTCATTGACCTGATGAATGGTTTTATTGATAGGCCCAAGCTCCATGGTAGCAACTCCAAATGGGGCCACAAATCGACCGTCAGACGTACCTCCGGCAGTATTAAAGACAGGATCGATGCCTGTGATGTGATTGATTGATGTTCGCAATGCTTGTTTAAAAGTGTCATCTTGACAATAAAATGGTTCGCCAGACAGCTGCCAATCTAATTCAAATGTTAAGTTATATTTGTTAAGAATAGTGGTCAATTGTTCTGCCAATGACTGTTGAGAAGACACCGGAGCATACCTGAAATTAGCTGTAATGGTCAATTCACCTGGTATGATGTTGGTGACACCTGTACCTGCATTGATATTAGAAACCTGGAAACTGGTTGGTGGGAAATCGTCATGTCCTTTGTCCCAAACAAAACGCCCCATTTCATCAATCGCTTTGGCTGCCAGAAAAATAGGATTGCTGGCATTTTGCGGATAAGCCACATGCCCTTGTTTGCCTTTGACTTTAATAATCACATGCAAGGAACCGCGACGTCCTACCCTCACTGTATCACCCAAAACTTCTGCACTGCTGGGCTCACCCACCAAACAATAATCGAAATGATGTTTTTCAGCCATCATGGGCATGAATCTCTTCACACCATCTACAGCTACACCCTCTTCATCGCTGGTCAGCATCAATGCAATTTTCCCAGGATGGTTGGGGTTTTGACCTACAAATTTTTCCATAGCCAAAACCATAGCTGCTACTGAACCCTTCATATCAGCCACACCACGCCCATATAAAATACCTGCTTCAACATGAGCAGACAAAGGATCGTGTAACCATGATTTCACATCACCTGGAGGCACCACATCTGTATGACCTAAAAACATCAAAGCAGGCCCTTCATTTTCACCATGCCAAATCAACACATTATCTACCAAGCCCAATTGATGATGTGTGCCTTGAAAACCCTGCCCTTCCATACGTTGCATAATCAAAGGTATACACCCAGCATCATCAGGTGTGTATGATGGCTTTTTAATTAATTGTCGTGCCAATGAGATGACTTCTGCTTCCATATCAATACCCTATGCGATATTTTTGACCATCATAAACAACGGGTCGTTTGATTAATGTTGGGTTAGCTACTAACAACCCAACATTGGGTTCAATTTTCTGAAACTCATCCAATTGTTTCCAAGTGGTACTTCTTTTATTTAATAATTCATTTAAACTAATATCCGCTAACATGTCATTCACCAAGGTCTCATCTATGCCTTGGACTCTGAAGTCGTGTAATTTAACTTCTATGCCATCTGCTTTGGCTGCCTTAAGCGCTGAACGCACTTTGTCACAATTCTTAATTCCGTAGATTATCATGATCGTAACAACTCATTAATAGATGTCTTTGAACGGGTTTTTTCATCCACTTTCTTGACAATAACAGCACAATTTAATGCATATTTCCCATTACTTGCAGGCAAACTTCCTGACACAACAACAGAGCCCGGTGGCACATAACCATAGCTCACCTCATCAGTTTCACGGTCATAGATTTTGGTGCTTTGTCCAATAAACACCCCCATAGATATCACACTTCCTTTGCCGATTCTGACGCCTTCAACTACTTCACTCCTGGCACCAATAAAACAACCATCTTCTATGATTGTAGGTGCTGCTTGCAAAGGTTCAAGTACGCCACCAATCCCAACACCACCAGATAAGTGAACATTTTCTCCAATTTGTGCACAACTACCAACTGTAGCCCAAGTGTCTACCATGGTGCCTGCACCAACATAAGCACCAATATTAACGTATGATGGCATACATACCACACCTTTGCCCAAGAAAGCGCCCTTGCGAATGGTTGCAGGTGGAACGATGCGCGCACCGGTTTGTTTAAACTCGTCGGCACTGGCATCATTGAATCGACATGGCACTTTATCCCAGTAATTTTGGGTAGTACCTGGCATCACTTGGTTATCAGACATGGTAAAATACAACAGCACAGCCTTTTTTAACCACTCATTGACTTGCCATTCATCACCAACAGGTTCTGAGACACGCAGATGTCCTGCTTCAAGCCCAGCTAAAACTTGTTCAACGATTTCGCCATATTGAGTCTTAAGCTCAACTGGACTGATGTCTGTTCTTGCCTGCCAAGCAGCATTGATTTGAGATTCTAAATTCATATAGTCATGTCAGATTAAAAGCCAGCTGGCATTATAAACTGGCCTCTCACACAAATCAGCTTAATCATTCTTAATTGTTAGCATACAACTTTCATAATCAGTCTTTCATACAATATATGAATTAAAAACCAGAAAAGAATATAAAACGAAAGAGGCCATAAAAAAGGCACAACTATAATAAAAGTTGTGCCTCTCAGAATAGTTTAACCACTAATTCAAGGAATCAGTGAGTCAAGAAATCACAAAATCATCTCCAACCTTCATACCTTGCGCTTCCTTCCACAATGCTCCAGGTGCTATCAGGTTTCAAAATAGTTGCAGAGACATTGACTGTATGATATTGACTGATTGGAAAATTACACCAAGTAGAACTGGCGCTACAATTTGGATGTGACCATATTACGACCGAACCGGCAGGAACGTTTTCCAAGTTAAATACGGCAGTTGTTGTATAGGCACTTCCTGAACTGAAACAGTGATTGTAACTAAAAACATCATAAGCTGGTGTATCGACATAACATTTAATTCTGATGACAGCCGATCTATCAACTTCAGCATTATTTAATTCATCATTCAATTCAGGTAAAGCCTCTAAAATTCTCGACATATCATCTTCAGCCGATAAAGACTTTGCATTAACAGCAGTGATTCCACTTATTAAACCCAAAATTAATACAGCAGTAATTGTTAAAAATGTATTTTTCATAATTATCTCTCTCTAATGATTCTTAAAATATACTGTTCAATTTGAACAGTGAAACACCTCACCAAACCAGCTTCTCCCAATAAACACACCTGCTTGTAAGGGACAATTATTATATACATAAATGTCCGCAAATATAAATCATTATTTTATATTTACAGTGTTTTTATTTTATGCGCACACAACAGCTCAAGTCATCCAGAGCGGTTAATCAGAAAACAACGGAGTGAAATACCAGAAGAACAGTTAATTGAGACTGCTTTCAATTTTGTGTTTTGATTTTCAAACAATACCAGACTAAACACAACAAAACCCATTGTTACCTGAATTTTTAACGGGCATTGTACTGATAGCACATTTAATATTGAAAGAAACCTCAAAGCTTAACGCTACAACAGGCTTGACAACGACATATCAGTAAAATTTTGACACAAATTAAACCAACCACACACCTTCACGCCTGTAAATGCCACCCTGGCAGAATGACATTAATTTGCATGAGCAGTCATTTTCTGTGCTTTAAATCAACCTTTAGCTGTAGTTTCTTGATAGATATTTTGAATTCTGAGTTTAATGTCTGTAAAATGCTTCGGCTGTACATGCGAATTTTGCTGGCTTCCATTTGTGTATAACAAATAAAAACCGCAGTTTCGCCTTTAATATTAGCCAGTTGACACATCCCTCTGACAGGGGCAGGCAGGCTCTTTTGAAGCGCGTCATTTAGCTTTTTTAACTGATTGGCTCGTTGTATTAACCCTGATAAAGTTTTATCTTGAGTCATACTGTCAGAAATAGAGTGGAATCCTTTGGAATTTCGCATGGGGATATTTGAATATTATTATAAGTGATTAGCAAGTTTTTTTTATGAATAAATTAACAATAATAAAATACGAAAAAACAGGCATTGTGCAATACCCGTTAAGTGATAAAAAAATAAAAACAAAATTGATAACGGCTGCCACAATTATATTTTCGTTTGTATTTGTCATTGGTGCCGCTGTAGGCTCATTTGTATTTAATAACAACGATGAACACGAAACCATTAAAAAGTTACAAGCTCTGGTCGACTTACGCCAACAAGAGCTGTCACAACATAAAAAGTCAGTACAAAACGACATTGATTCTATGACCCTTCAAATAGGTAAACTAATGGCACAATCAACTCGTTTAAATGCATTAGGAAACCAACTCACCGAAGTAGCAGATATCAATCAAGAAGATTTCAACTTAGCCAGCGACCCTGGCTTGGGCGGACCTGATTTGGAGTTAACGGGTGAAACCAACACCCCTAAAAGCTTGTATGAAAACTTATTCAATTTAGAAGATACCTTTTCAAAGCAACAAGAAAACCTCAACATATTGGCCAAACTGTTAACTGAACAAACAGTTGACCAAAATGCCACCCCCCATCTTTTACCACTTAAAAAAGGCTGGATATCATCTTATTACGGTAAACGGATAGACCCTTTTACAGGTCATCAAGCGAATCATTCAGGCATGGATTATTCAGGCAGCTATAAATCTGAGATTTTGGCAGCAGCAGATGGTGTTGTGGTATGGGCTGGAAAACGCAGCAGTTATGGCAACATGGTTGAAATTGATCATGGCAATGGCTTTATGACACGTTACGCCCATGCAGAAACTGTTAAAGTTGAATTGGGTCAAAAGGTGACAGCGGGTCAAACCATAGCAGTGATGGGTAAAACAGGCAGAGCCACTTCAGAGCACTTACACTTTGAAATACTTAAAAATGGCCACAAGGTTAACCCCTTACCTTTCATTAACTCATAAAACCAAAATCAACAAAACAGGCAAATAAATTCATTTTTATTTGCCTTAAAACTTGAATATTGATTTATTGAAACCACATAGTTCCATTAAGCGCGGGCACGGACAAAACAATTATGGCAATCAACTCACTTTTCACTAAAGTTTTCGGTAGCAGAAACCAACGATACGTCAGACAGCTGGACAAAATTGCAGACAGCATAGATGCACTCGAACCAAAATATCAAAGCTTAGCTGATGTGGATTTTCCACTACAAACCCAACAATTAAAAGAACGTCTCACCAAGGGCGAAACCTTGGATGACATTCTACCTGACGCTTTTGCCTTGGTCAGAGAAGCATCAGTAAGAACCATGGGCATGCGTCATTACCATGTACAACTCATTGGTGGCATCGTAATTCACCGTGGCAAAATTGCAGAGATGAGAACCGGCGAAGGTAAAACTTTGATGTGTACTTTACCGGCCTACTTAAACGCATTGGCTGGCAATGGCGTACATGTGATTACAGTCAATGATTACTTAGCCAGTCGTGATGCCAAGTGGATGGAACCACTCTATAATTTTCTAGGCATGACGGTAGGAACTGTTGTTCCTAGTTTGTCGCATGAAGCCAAGCGCGCAGCTTATGCATGTGACATCACATATGCAACCAATAACGAATTGGGTTTTGACTTTCTTCGTGACAACATGGCATTCAGCTTAGATGCTAAAGTACAACGCGAACCCTTTTTTGCAATCATTGATGAAGTCGACTCAATTTTGATTGATGAAGCCAGAACACCATTAATCATATCTGGCCAAGTTGAAGAATCTCCCGAAATATATAACCGTGTAAATAAAATTGTTCCACATTTACAAAAGGCAACCAAAGAACCTGACCCCAAGGAAATCAGTAAAGCCATCATGAACAAACAAAGTCTGCCAGAGCCTGACGGCGACTTTTCAGTGGATGAAAAATCCAAGCAAATTTTTCTTACCGAGCAAGGCATGCAAAGTGCAGAAGACTTGTTAAAGAAAAATGGCTTAATGGGCGAAAACGACTCATTATACGACTCTCAACACATTTCGCTGATGCACCATGTCAGTGCCGCTCTTAAAGCACATCATCTATTTGAAAAAGATGTGGATTACATTGTCAAAGAAGGCGAGATAGTCATTGTCGACGAATTCACTGGCAGAACCATGGAAGGACGCAGGTGGTCAGATGGTCTGCATCAAGCTGTAGAAGCCAAAGAAAATGTTCCCATTCAAAAAGAAAACCAAACATTGGCATCTATCACTTTCCAAAATTATTTCAGACTTTATCCCAAGCTATCTGGGATGACAGGTACTGCAGACACCGAAGCTTATGAATTTCAAACAATTTATAAACTTGAAGTAATTGTTATCCCAACACACAAACCAATGGTAAGAGACGACCAAGGTGATTTGGTTTACTTTAATCAAAAAGCCAAATTTGAAGCCATCATAGAAGACATTGAAGATTGTTACCAACGCAAACAACCAGTATTGGTTGGCACCGCTTCAATTGAAGTTTCAGAGTTTCTGTCATCTCAACTTAAATTAAAGAAAATCAAACACAATGTTCTGAATGCCAAACAACATGAACGTGAAGCACTGGTGGTTGCCGAAGCCGGTTTGCCAGGCGCTGTCACCATTGCAACCAATATGGCTGGTCGTGGTACTGATATAGTTTTGGGTGGTAATTTAGCTGTTGAGATTGAAAACAAAGGCGACATCAGCGAAGCTGAAAAAGAGCAATTAAAAGCTGATTGGGAAAAACGCCACCAAATGGTATTAGAAAATGGTGGTTTACGCATCATTGGTACTGAACGACATGAATCAAGACGTATCGATAACCAGCTACGAGGACGTGCTGGTCGTCAAGGTGATCCAGGCTCATCTCGCTTCTATATTTCTCTTGAAGACAATTTAATGAGGGTCTTTGGCCAAAGTCGCATGATGGATAACATGAAACGATTTGGCATGAAAGAAGACGAATACATTGAGCACAAATGGATCAGTCGAATCATTGAAAATGCCCAAAGAAAAGTTGAGTCTCATAATTTTGACATCCGTAAACATTTACTTGAGTATGATGATGTTGCCAATGACCAAAGAATGGTCATTTACCAACAACGTGCTGACTTACTTGAAGCCAACGAAATTGGCGAGTATATTGCGGACACCAGAGAAGAAGTTTTTGACAATGTAATTCGCCAACACATCCCACTAGAAAGCGTCGAAGAACAATGGCAAATACCACAACTTGAAAGGGTACTTGCTCATGAATTTGGAATAGAGATTAACATCGCGCGTATTTTAGATCGTGATGACAACATTGATGATGATGGCCTGACTGATAAAATTCATGAGTACATTGAAAGGTTCTTTAAAGAAAAAGAAGCCATGACAGGTTCTGAAGTCATGAGACATTTTGAAAAAGCCGCTTACCTCAACACTTTAGATCAATTATGGAAGGAACATCTGGCACAAATGGATCACCTACGCCAAGGAGTTGGTTTAAGGTCTCATGCTCAAAAACAGCCGATTCAAGAATACAAACGTGAATCATTTGAAATGTTTAAGGATCTATTAGACAAAATCAAATACGAGACGACCAGAATTATTGCGAGAGTTAAAGTTCAAGAGGAAGAAGATGTAGATGCAATGGAACAGAAAAAGGAACAAAACGTGACTTTCCAACACCAGTCTTCATCTCAAGAACAAGTTGCCTCAAATAAAGTTGAAACATTTATCAGAGACGGCCAAAAAGTTGGCAGGAATGACCCTTGCCCCTGCGGCTCTGGCAAGAAGTTTAAACAATGTCATGGTCGCCTAAGCTGACCACAGATCAAACCATACAAGTTGTTGTCTTGGTGTTAGAAGACCACCAGGGCAACATCTTGTTAACCCAAAGACAAAAACACCAACACTTGGCAGGTTACTGGGAATTTCCAGGGGGAAAAGTGAAACATGGTGAATCGCTTGTCGAAGCATTAAAACGCGAAATATCAGAAGAACTTGATGGCTACACTACACAGACACCAACTCATTTGATGCAAATAAACCACCCATATCAAGACTTCAAAGTCCAACTAGATGTATTTTACTACCAAGACATCAACCCAGAAATACATACCTCTGAAAACCAAGCCATGAAATGGGTCTCAAAGAACGACTTGCCCAATCACCAACTCCCAGAAGCCAATCAAGCCATTGTAACTGAATTACTTTCTAATCAACCTTAGTTTTATAAATCCAATTAAATTGCCCCCCTTTACATATAAAAACCAACACTGATTCCCCAAACACACCACTTACAAGAATTGACAGTCAGCTTTAAATCAAAAATAAATTTTTATAAACAACCCCATAAATAAAGCATTTATATCTTATCGAGGCATTAATTTAAAGTGACCTCAAATCATAAGCGCTTTCATTTGCACAACTGCACCAGTTCACCCTTTCAAAACCAGCACAAAATCAAAACATTAAATATTATTTATGTCATTGATGTTAAAGGTTTTATGTACCTTCAAGCTCATTTATTTTAACTAATTTACACATTTGTGTTTACACCATGTTTGTATTGTGATTAAATAAACCTGTTCAATCTTGACCATGTTTATGAATTTAGCCGCTATAAAAACATCAATTGCTCCCAAACTGATATTTCAGTTTCAGGGCATTGTTGACGCGCATGGGAAAGATCAAAACTGGATTGAAATGCTCTATAGGCCTTTACAAATGATGGGCAATGAAAACCTAGATGATTTTTTCAAATCATTAAGTCCAGAGCAAAAAATTGATTTAGACATTCAAATTTTCAATCAATTAGTACGCATAAAGAATGAAATGAGACCTGACAGGTTAAGCGTAAACTTAAACCCCATCAGTTTATTAAGTTCAAGTTTCAGATGCCAGTTTAGAAAACTACTAGAGAAAGATTTAATTCACCCCAATAAAATTTGTATTGAGATCATTGAAACCCATTCAATGCCACCCTTGACTGCAAATGCAATTGACTTACTTAAAAAATTCAGAAACCAAGGTGGCTGGGTCGCACTAGATGATTTTGGCTCAGGGTTTGCTCATTGGGAACTGTTACAAATGGGTTTGATAGACGTCATTAAGGTAGCTAATCAAAATTTACTTCATTCCGGACTCAATTCATTCACTTCAGGATTAGCAAAATTTGCTGACTCCATGAGCATAAAGACTGTACTTGAAGGTGTTGAAACAGCTGAACAGTTCATTAATGGAAAGTCTCAAGGATTTCAAAATTTCCAAGGCTGGTATTTCAAATGAATAATCAAATTTCTCCATCTAACAACATTTCATTTGACATCTACTGGTTAGGGTTCATCAGAACTTGCTTAAGACCACTTGTAAAAATTTTGGTCAAACAAAAGGTTGAATTTAACTCATTTCAAAACTTGGTACGTGAATTATTTGTTGAAGAAGCAGAAAAACACATAGAAGAAACCACAAAAAACAGCCGTGGAAAAATATCTTCAATTGCTTACCAAACAGGCTTGGACAGACGTGAAGTATCCAAAATATTAAAACAAAATTTTGACCAAAATGAAATACTCGAACAAAACAGATCAAGAGAAGGCAGTATTTTAGACCATTGGAGAAGCCACCCTCCTTTTTGTGATGAGAACAACAATCCTTTACCACTGAAGAGAAGCGGAAGCGGTATGTCTTTTGAAAGATTAGCTCAAAGGTTTGGGAAAAACATCAGTCATGGCCCAGTCCTAGAGTCATTGTTAAAAGCACATTGCGTCGAAATAGAGGACGGCAAGGTGGTTTACAAAAGAAAGTCATATACACCACCATCTGGAATTAACAAAGAAAAGGCACGCATTGCAGGTTTATCTATCAGCAGATTGATCAATACCATAAACCACAATTTTACAGACACAACAAACACAAATTTTCAAAGGAACCTTTACACAATTCGTGTTCCTAGCGAAGCAAAAGAAGCTTTTAAAAAAGAAATAACAGTTTTGATGAATGATATCTATCAAAACGTTATTACCCCACAATTTGATGTGATTGAAAAGAAATATGAAAACATAAAATCACAATCTAAAAACACACCCATAGGTTTGGGTTTCTTTTACTTTAACGATTAATTAATAGAGACGATGAATATGTTTAGATCAGAAACAGAAGGTACTGGCATCAAGTTATTTGAAAATGATTCCATACAATTAAATTTTTCAGAAAGTGAAGGTACAGATACCATTACTTCAAATACAACCACAAGCCTAAGTACGTATTTTAAATTTTCATTCATGTTACTCGTGATGTTTTGCCAAGTATCATTAGCAGACATTGGTTACATCCATAATACCGAAGAAAATGGCGTATACAGTGGTTTGATTATTGAAAATTCAGGCAAAACGAGTTTGATACAAGGAGTTATTGAAAACAACAAACTGGTTGGGTTCGTACTTGAAACAAACACGTCAAACAATGGTATGGCTAACTCAGTTGACGATGGAACGGGTAACAGTACTGATTCAGTTGATGATGGTACTGGAAACAGTACAGACTCAGTTGATGATGGAACTGGAAACAGCACAGATTCAGTTGATGATGGTACAGGTTACAGTACAGAATCTGTTGATGATGGAACAGGCTACAGTACAGAATCAGTTGATGATGGTACTGGTGATTTGATATCCATAGATTTGTTATGCTCAAACAACAGTCAATTTGATGTAGAAATTGAGAGTGAACAGTCTTCTACATTAACAACAGTTTTAAGCCTACAAACACTTTATATAAATGACGCAGCTGTAAGTTGTGGAAATTTAATCAAGAGTAATTATTAAGAAGAACGTCTATGTTGGCTGATATTTTTATTACACACACACGCACACACACTCTTATAAAAATATCAGTCACATGACTATTGAATTATTGATGAAACAGGCAAGTACCTGTTTCACATTAAGAAGAGGGAGTAATTATAACGAAAGAGAGCTGCGATATTTTATTTTAAGCTCATTAAGAGATATCACCTTTGTGTTGAGTGACTGACCTTTCACACACACGCACACACACTTTAGGTTAGTGGTTCAACCTCGGTGATTATTTAACTCTACTTTGACCTGATTCCATAGTTCATCCAGAACTTTCAGGTCAAAGTTTTCTTTTTTGGGATTCTCCTTTTTTGCCCGTTTTTCAACCATTCTGAATCTTTTTTCGAATTTAATATTGGCTTTCCGTAATGCCATAGAAGGATCAATATTCAAGTGTCTTGCTAGATTTGCACAAACAAAAAGCAAATCCCCTAATTCATCTTCGATGTCATCTGAATTTGCCCTATTTATCGCTTCTTTTAGCTCATCTGTTTCTTCAGATAACTTATCAAATATAGAATTTATCTCAGGCCAGTCAAAACCGATAACAGCAGCATATTTTGTTAATTTGACCGCCTTTAATAATTCAGGCATATTGTTTGCCAGACCATCCAACACACTGTCCTTACTCAGACTTTTTTGCTTCTCCCAAATTTGCGCTTGTTGTTCTACAGTTACACGTTGTGATCCACTTTTAAACACATGTGGATGCCTAGAAATCATCTTATCAGTTATGGTTTTTACCACATCATTAAAATCAAAAAAACCTGATTCTGAAGCCATTTGAGAATGAAATACCACCTGGAATAACAAATCTCCTAATTCAGACTTTAAATCTTTCATGTCGTTACGCTCAATGGCATCTACCACTTCATATGCTTCTTCAATGGTATAAGGTGCAATACTAGAAAATGTTTGCTCTACATCCCAAGGACAACCCAATTCTGGGTTTCTCAGTTGTTGCATTATTTGAATAAGTTTTTTCATGGTTTAATATTTTTGCAAGTACAATATAACTCCGGCCAATGTTGATTCAACGTCAATACAAATCTGAGTTAAGCCTTAACTAATAAATTTATGGTGGTAAAATAATTTTAAAACAAGCACCTCTTAAAGACTTATGCGGTTTAATTTCTAATTTCCCCTGATAAGACTCAACAATATCAGTAACAATTGACAAGCCAATACCATGGCCTTTAACTTGTTCGTCCCCACGCACACCTCGTTGTAATAATTCTTGACGTTTATTAGAAGGGATGCCTGGCCCATCATCCCCAATTTCAATAATAAGACCAGTTCTTTTCCTTCCTTCCATATAAAGTGTTTTCACCAGCACATCGATGTTTTGATCACACCATTTAAATGCATTTTCTAATAGGTTTCCCAACACCTCCATCAAGTCACCTTTTTCACCATAGAACTCAGCACCTGGAGCGACTTGAGAATTGACTTTAATGTTTCTATTCGGGTAGACTTTTTTTAGCGTGTTTACAATCTTGTCCAACACATCTATTACAGGCACTCCCGTAACAAAAGTACGGTGTCCAGCAACCGCAGCTCTTTTTAATTGATAAGCAACAATTTCATTCATATTAACCACTTGTTGTTGAATCAAGTCTTTATCAATTTGTTGATTCTCTAACTCAGAATGAATGACTGCCAAAGGTGTTTTCAACGAATGAGCCAAGTCTCCAAGAGTCCGTCTTTGTCTGGATAAATTACTTCTTTCATTTTCAATTAAGCGATTTAAGCTGGTGGTTAACCCACGAAGTTCTATGGGGTAATCTTCAGAAAAAATAAGCTCATCACCTTTTTCTAATTTAAGCAAATCAGACATTAATCGCTTTAATGGTTTGGTGGACCAATACATAATCATAGATTGAACAATAACCAATACCGTACTGATTCCAAGCAACCAACGAAACAGGTTTTCTTCAAATTCCGCCAGTTCCTTATAGAAATTACCAGCGTGTTCTGTAATTGCTATGGTTAACTCTATACCCGCATTTTGATCTTCTAATGAAAATCCTTGTCTCATACGAAATAACCGCTCACCGTTAAACTCCATTGGCCCATCAAATATCATTTGATTAACATCAACTGCAGTTAATTCAGGAAGCTTTTGCCCAAGCACAGATGGTGACTCCCAAAGGTTTCCATCAACCAATATCTGAGCATACATACCAGAACCCGGTCGATTCATTCTGGGGGTTGGAAAATTATCAGGATAAATCAGCTCATCACCATTTGTTTCAATGTTAGAAATAATGGCTAGCACATAACTTTCTAGTCTCTCCTTAACCAAATTAAGTGTCTTGTCTTTGAAGGCTTGATCCATAACCAAACCAATTGCTGTCAATGCCAATAACAACGCGACACTTGAAGTGACCAACACTCTTTTTGTAAGTGACACATTTTGAGTCACAGAAGCCATTAATCAGTCTTTAGACCTCATTCTATATCCTCGACCACGCAATGTTTCTATGTACTTGTTTTCATCATCAATGGCAGCTAATTTTTTTCTTAATCGCCCAACAAACACTTCAATCACGTTGCTGTCCCGGTCATAATCTTGATGATAGATATGCTCTGTCAGCGTGGTTTTAGAAATGACTTCGTTTTGATGATGCAACAGGTATTCTAATACTTTGTATTCATACGAGGTCAAATCCAATATTTGTCCTAACAACCTGACTTCTTGAGTGCTCATATTCATGGTTAGCGCTCCACAATTGATTTCAGGTGTGGTGTTTCCGCTTGCGCGCCTAACCAAGGCATTAACACGTGCTAATAACTCAGGAAAATGAAAAGGTTTGACCAAATAATCGTCTGCTCCAGCATCTAACCCCATGACCTTATCTTGCCAAGATCCTCGAGCTGTTAATACAATGATAGGAAACTCAATGCCATCCTGACGTAAAGTTTGAATAACTTCCATACCAGAAACCCTGGGTAACCCTAAATCTATAACCGCAACATCAGCTGGGAATTCTTGGCCCTTATATAAACCATCTTCACCATTGTCTGCGGCATCAACCACATAGCCAGTTTCCTCAAAACGTTTAATTAACGTATTTCGTAGGTTATCATCATCTTCAATCAGTAGTACACGCATGTTTATCTGTCTTTTTTTCTGGTTGTTCTTGATTTACTATTTACCATTTGTTGGCTTTGCTTTATGGAGTCAGACTCCCTAAACCGCTGTTGGCTATGTGACTTATTTGCAATGTCTGATTTTTTGCGGTACTCACTAACACCGCGTCCACTTCTGTTATAACTGGGATTATCAGGCTTGACAGGTGTACCAGCATCAGTGGCTTTTTTGTTGTATGTTTTTACTGTTCCTTTGGGGGTTAGCACTTTAATTTCATGCTTACCATTGACGGTTTTAGCTGATAAAATCCTACCCTCAGATTTGACTTGTTTGACAGCCTCATTAAGAGTAATGGCTGGTTCTTTAGCACTTATTGGTGAACTAAGCAAAATGCATACGATTATTTTAAGGACTGTTCTCATCGTTTCATTCTAACTTACCTGGCTGAATTCCTGCTGAATCATTTGACGCATCTTTTGAATGGTTTGAGCATAGTCATTACTATTGAAAATAGCAGATCCTGCGACGAATGTATCAGCTCCAGCAACTGCAATTGGCCCAATATTATTCACATTGACACCACCATCAACCTCTAATCTGATGTTTCTTCCAGATTGTTGAATCAATGTTCTTACTTGACGAATCTTATTCATAGTATTGGCAATAAAGGACTGACCACCAAAGCCCGGATTGACGCTCATCAATAATATCACATCCAATTTATCCATAACATGTTCAAGCACATGAACAGGTGTGGCAGGATTCAACACCAATCCAGCCTGACATCCTTGTTCTTTAATCAGCGCCAAAGACCGATCAATGTGTTCTGATGCTTCGGGGTGAAAAGTTATGACACTGGCACCTGCTTCGACAAAATCACCTATAATCCTATCAACAGGTTTAACCATCAAATGAACATCAATAGGGGCTTTAATACCATAGTTTCTTAATGCTTCCAAAACCAGTGGCCCAATGGTTAAATTCGGTACATAGTGGTTATCCATCACATCAAAATGAACCCAGTCAGCACCTGCGTCCAATACCGCTTGAGTATCTTCTCCCAAACGAGCAAAATCAGCAGATAAAATTGAAGGGGCTATAACAAATTCAGTCATATCAGTTACTTAGCACCACAAAAATCAAATGTAAAGACAGCACATCCGATACATAAGATGTCGTTAATGAGCACTATATGGTGTTCATTTCTTCGCCTTTCACTCAATCAATTTCTGTAATCACTATATAAGTATTTAAAGTAATCAGCAGTTTGTCACTTACCATTAAAATTGTCAATATCACCAGCCTTTTAATTCTTTAACTCGCTCCCAAGCCAGCTGTACTTGCTTGGCCTTTTCCTCCGCCAACTTCATCATCTCCGGTGGTAATCCCTTTGACACCAACTTATCTGGATGGTGCTGACTCATCAATCGCTTATATGCTTTACGTATACTGGCCTTACTGTCATTTTGACTGACTCCCAAAACCTGGTATGGATTAAAAGGTGCATTTCTGTTTGGTTGTTGATTTCGATGCTGTGATTTATTACGCTGATTATGCTGTTGATAGCTTTGTTGTTGCCCCGTTGATGAATAAAAACCGCGCATCTTCATCATTGCATACAACAACTGAATGGGATAACCAATGAGTTGACAAGTGTGCTCAATTAATTTTTGTTCTTCAAGAGTCAATTGTCCATCAGCTTCTGCAACATCAAGCAACATCTCTAAAAATATTTGCTTTAATGAAAGTGAACGCCTAGCAAACTTACCAAACTGTAACAAAGCGCTGTCTATACTGAACGATGACCTCTTACCCTGATTAAACAAACTAATGGCTTTTTGACGCATCTCTTGATTGAGGTTCATGTGTTTCATAATTCCCTCAGCCCGTTCAATTTCGACAGTCGAAACCTTACCGTCAATTTTAGCCATTTTTCCCATGGTTAAAAACAATGCTGTAAAATAACTTTCTTGGATTTGTTTTTTATTACTGGCAGTTGATGGACCAGTGATTCTTTGTTCGATGCTATGACCTATCCACGCACCAAAAATCATGCCCAACCAACCACCAAATTTATATCCTAAAATACTACCTATGATTATACCCATACTATTTTATTTGCTTCGCTTCAAGTCCATCGTTAAAATACCTACTTTGCATATACCATCCCACCATTATGGAAATTCACTTACCTAAGATACACCAAGGCAAAGTCAGAGACGTTTATGAGGTAGATGACCAACATCTATTGATGGTTGCCAGTGATCGCCTCAGCGCTTTTGATGTGGTGCTACCTGATGCCATTCCGCGCAAAGGAGCCTTGCTGACACAGATTTCAAACTTTTGGTTTCAGATGATGGAGCCTATTATAAAGAATCACCTCACACAAATACCAGTGGCACAAGTCATTTCAACGGCGGATGATGACCTGATTCAAAGAGCCGTTGTGGTCAAAAAATTAAGGGCCCTTCCATGTGAAGCCATTGTTCGTGGTTACATCATCGGTTCTGGCTGGAAAGACTACCTCGAATCTGGTGCGGTATGTGGCATACAACTACCCAAAAAACTACAACAAGCTGAACAACTCGATCAACCCATTTTCACACCCTCATCTAAAGCACAGGTTGGTGATCATGATGAAAACATCAGCTACAAACAACTAACAAATCTCATTGGCTCTGACTTGGCCAGACAATTAAAGGAAGTGTCATTAACTATATATGAAAAAGCCAGTCAACATGCCAAAAAAAATGGTATCATCATTGCTGATACTAAATTTGAATTTGGCTTAGACGAACATGATGAGTTGGTATTAATGGATGAAGTATTAACCCCTGATTCCTCAAGATTTTGGAATACTTCAAACTACCAAGTAGGAACCAGTCCAGAAAGTTATGACAAACAATTCATCAGAGATTATTTAGAAACATTAGACTGGGACAAACAAGCGCCTGGCCCTCATGTACCTCAAGAATTAATTGAAAAAACAGCTGAGAAATACCACGAAGCCTATCGCAGAATAACAGGAAAAGTCTTCAATCAATGATATCAACCAAGAGGCATATAAACATGAACAATCAATCGATTAAATATCTGATGACTGAATACCATAAGTCACATATCAACCGCACCAATCAGCTGATTCATTATGTTTGTGTTCCGCTTATCTTTTGGTCAATTTCTGCAGCGCTGTGGGTTGTTAAAATACCTTATGTGATGAATTTAGCTGTATTAAGTATGACTTTACTGATGATTTACTATCTGTTTAAAAGCATTAAAGTCTTTGCCACCATGTTAGTTTTCACCATGGCATGTCTGTTGTTAAACCAATGGTTTGAAGCCAATCATTGGCCGTTACTAACCATAGCCACTGTCATTTTTGTGTTGGCTTGGATCGGTCAATTCATCGGACATCACATCGAAGGTAAGCGCCCTTCTTTTTTTAAAGACTTGCAATTCTTATTGATTGGACCGGCATGGGTTGTATTTAAGTTTTTCAAGATTAAACTATAATCAAACACATCGCGGTTTATGTTTTTATTGCACCACATGAAACTCACTGCATTGGGTTTACATTCACTTAACACACTTTATTTATAATAAATACATTGAATCGAATGACTTTCTTTGCACGTAAAACAAACAAAAATCAATTGGCAATACCAAACTGATATCAAGCATTGGATTAAACACAGCTTTTTGCCTGTGTTACTGCTGTTAAGCGTGCTTTGCTTGCCCAATCCATGGAAGCTCATTCCTGTTAAAAACAGTCCAACCATTACAGTTCAACTTGTTGAATCTAAAGCACCTGCCGTTAAACCACCACAATCCACACCTATTAAGCAAGTAAAAACGCAGCCAATCACTAACAGCGCAAGCCATTCACCCTCACAAATTAACCCTCAACCCTCCCAAAAACGTACACAGACCGAAGTACAACCACAACAACCCACTAAAGACATTAAACAAATACAAGCTGGTGATGTTTTACTCATGGTAAAGAACCGTAAATCAATGGTACTGACTGAAGAATTTCAAGCACGTTCAGATTCAAAACAAAACTTCTATATTCCTGAGCAACAAATTCATAACTGGATGGCAAACATACCATACTTAGACGAATCAATTGACCAACCCCAATTACAAATGAAATTTTATGCCGAAGGTATTGAAGGGCATATTGAGAAATTTTTTGATAAAATCACTGTCAGCAAAACCTTCACCACACAATATGGCACAAAAATTCACTGTGCACTGATTGGCGTCATAGCAGCCTGTGGATGGAAATAGAATGCGACAGTTTATTCTCACCAATCTTTCATTGAAAAGACAACACCACTGGATTGCCATACACATCACATGTATTTCTGAGTAACAACTCATACCAAAAACAGATCATTATTCATTGTTTTTTTAATTTCTTCATAAATTCTGAAAAATACGGGTATATATTTCTAAACAATTCTTCTGTCCTGTATTGCAACATCACACCACCGAACAATTTAACCGCAAGTCCCAGATGAGTGGCTGATGCTGTGTCTAAGTCTGTGCTGCATCTTAATTTTTCCATTATTGCAAACAAGTCATCATGACTGAAAAAATCAAACTCGCATAAGACATCATCAGCAGGTATTGATCCATCAGGATTGCCAGTGTGTTGAATGGTTACTTTATAACTGTGTCTTTTTTTTATGGATAACTCTTTTTTCATTTAAGTGGACAATATCAGTAGATCGGTATTTCAGATTCGTCAAATATACAACATGACCTTATTTAACCTTTTATGAGCTGATCAATTTTTGGTTTTATCGTAAAAGTCATGATCATCACCAGTGTCAGTCCCAATGGCAAAGCGGCCAAAAAGCCATTCAACCAGCCAGCAAAAAAATCACCATAATCTGATAAACCAATGGTATTGGTAGCTGTACTGAATGCCATCAAAGCCTCCATAATACAAGCCATCATCATGCCCGTGAGCAGGTTAAGTTCAATCTCTGTTAATTCCGGCATCAATCGCGCTAAGCGCTTAGCCAACCAGTCCATCACCATAAAACCAAATGGTATGAGAACCCAAGCCGACATAAACGATTTGAACCAATCTACAAAAAATGTGGCTGAAAACCCTACATTCTGATAGGTCATCACGCCTGTCAAAGAACCAGCCATGACACTAAATATTGCCAATATCACCAATAATTTAAGAATTAATGGTGTTTTTTTACTGTCATCCGTCCGAGTGTGGAAACGAGGTTCAGAATTCATACAAGTGCTCCAGTATTGTAAAAAGTTTGCTTTTAGTTGATAATAGCAACTATATACTATTTTGGTTGACTATGTCAACTACAAGCAGGAGACTATTGATGACTGATTACAATTCACTAGAAAGCTTATTTCATTTGGTACATGCCTTAAAGCGTCAATTGCACCACAAAACTGAACAACTCGAACTGGGTATCACACCCATGCACATTCGTGTGATTAAAATCATAGCAAAACAAAAGCCTTGCACCGCAATTGATATTGTTAACTTTCTGGGACGTGATAAAGCACAAGTCACTCGCTTAATTAACACACTGATTGACAAACACTTAATCAATAAAGAGCCTAATCCAAATGACAAGCGCAGCCATTATTTAAGCACCACAACTGCTGGCGACACCATAATTGAAGCCATTAAAACGATTGACCAACAAATCATTCAAATGATGAACCAAAACCTTAAGCCTGAAGAAATCGTTGTATTTCAAAAGGTTTCTCGTTTAATGGCTCAGAACTTAATCACAAATCCCTATTGAATGACTCCATAAAAGGGAGTTAAAGTTACGAAATTAAGCTGAATATCAAAAAAATAATGAGGAAACACTGAAATTTAATTGAATGATAAAAACTATTCAAACGCTGAATTTGGCTGTATTTATTAGCGGATCTGCAGTGGCTTTTGAAATGCCTGTTGATTCGTAAAAATCGGTCAAACCTGCTTTAATCGCCCTTTGGGATTAATCGAATTAACAACAGTTCTAAAAGGCCATCAAGGAATTTATGGCCTTTTTACATGCTTGACCAGTGTTGACACGTCACCAAACTATTTGGTAGAGGTTCAGTAAGTTTCTACCCATGACTTTCTCAATGACACCATCACTGTAACCATTACGGTGCATATACCATGCAATTAACTCCATGCGACGAACTGAATTAAGTTCAGGAATAAAAGGTGGCCTATTAGGTGTTTCACCTGGCGCTGAAATGCCTGCAACCATGCGCCGTTCAACATCTTTACGAACCATCTCAGGGTATTCAGGACCGTCATTGACGGGAACCACCCCCTGGTCACTGCCAATAGACACATGATCTTCACCACAAACATTGATCGCATGCTCGAGGTGTCTGAGCAAAACATCAGCTGTTATTTCGCCATCTCCACCTTCCAGGAAAGGCATCAGGTATATACCCACTACACCACCTTTATTTGCAACTGCTTTCAACTCGGCATCGTCATTATTTCTCGGGTGTTGATAAATGCTGTTACAGCCAGTATGTGAGATTGTCATGGGTTGCGATGCCAAGGCGATTGATTCAGCCACTGTTCTTTGCCCTGAGTGCGACAAATCAACCAACACTTTATTGGCTTCCATCACGCCAAGTGCAGCCTGTCCTAATGTGGTCAACCCCCGATTTTCTTTGACCAGCCCACCATCGCCATATTGTGACGGTCCGTTGTAACTCATTTGCATATAACGCACCCCACGATTAGCAAAGTGAGTGATATTTTCCAGCTTATCTCCAAACATTTCAGTAGATTGAAATCCCCAAATGATACCCAGCTTTTGTGCTGTTTTAGCTGCTAAAATAGCATCCCATGCAGTAATTAATTGCAAATAATCGCTGTATTTATTAATGATTTGCAGTGAGGCATCCAATTTCTTATTTGCTGCATCAAAGTCATCTCCCGGATAAGCTGAAGTTGCATTTATCGCATCCAAACCGCTTTGTCGAAACAAAGTTAACGTTTTACTGTCCAGTTCCTTGGCATTGGCATCAAACAAGCCACACAAGCCATCAATCACCACTGAATCGTTATAAGGTGCCCAATGACCATTTTGGGTGCTTGTTAATAAGTCATGTTTCGTGTTACAACCGACCAAAGTGGTTAGTGCAACCCCACCTGTAAGTTGTAGAAAGTGTCTTCTGCTAAAATCATTGCTCTGACTCATTTTGTTCGTCCTGTATGTTCTCTTTTAAGAATTACCGTTGTGCTACACATTCAACTTCAACTTTGGCACCTAAGGCCAATCCATTGGTGGCGAAAGCGCTGCGGACAGGTAATTGGGTAAAGAATGGAGTATATGCTTTATTGGCAGCTTGCCAATCATCGATGTCAGCCAGCATTAAAGTACATTTGACAATGTCATTATAGTCTAAGTTATGCGCTTGCAATATAACGCCAATATTTTTCATGGCTTGGGTCATTTGTTTTTCAACGTCATCACTGATTAACGCCATGGTTGTTGGCAAATTACCCAACTGACCAGACAACCACAAAGTATCACCAGAAACTCTGGCAGCAGTAAATGGTAACTTTACATCATCGCCTAAATACACAAACTCACCATTTTTAATCACATGTGCAATGGCCAAGGTGTTTTTAATATCCACACTGGGATCTTTATCCAGAATAACCAAATTTGCAACTTTGCCTGCGGCCACTTCACCATACTGATCATTAATTCCAATCACCTGAGCACCGTTGAGTGTCGCCGCTTGAATAGCCTCTAAAGGTGAGAATCCTGCATCACTGACCAGCAACTGCATTTCATGATGTACCAAAGGATAGTCCATATTGAAATAATCACTGGATCCATCAGTACCAGCAGCCACCTTCACACCATTTTCATGTGCCAACTTTGTAAATGTTTGACTCCATTGATGCATGAGTTCACCCCGCTTGCCACGTTTTTCTTTGGTTCTCTCAAACACAGTCATGGTGGCATCTAAAATGGTGGCATTTTTTTTCATGTCATTAATTAACGGCAAATAGTGATCCAATTCAAATGATTCTGCTTGTTGTGATGCTGTGATGTGTTGACCTTTGCGACGCAATTCATAAAAATGATCAACCACCTCTGCAGAAAAATCAGCTGCATGTGAGAGGGTTTCGACACCTGCATTGACAGATTCACGCGGTTTATCAGGTCCAACAAAAGCATGGGCCCATACTTTTAAACCATGTTTTTTCGCTGCTGCACTCAACATTTGAATCACATTGGCTGGTACTTTGGCATAAATTTTAATACCCGTTGCGCCCGTTCCTAATGCACGCAGCATCACTGCATCAAAATCGGTGTTTTCATCAACCGCTCTCATCCAATCAACTTCACCCGGCGTATGCCCCAAAGCCGAAGCAACGGTGCGTGGATCTGAAAAAAACTCTTGCCCTCCGATTATGACAGAATAATAAATATCAGGCGACTGAATAGCACCAATCTCAGCCCGTCTTTTTAATGAACTTAACACTCGGGTGTCTCCCCCCATGTCACGGACAGATGTGACCCCACCACGGAGTAGGTGGCGCAATCTAGTTCGGGTTATTTCATCATTATCATTAGAGTCTGGTACCGTGGCATGATGAACATGACTGTCAATTAAGCCTGGCATTACGTACTTGTCTGTCATATCAAGAACGATGTCACCTTTCTTGGCATGAATTTTCTTTTTAGGAACCACCTCTTGAATCATATTATTTTTGATAATCAAGCTTTGATTATTGATGACTTCCAGTGACTGAACATCAATCACATTGATGTTCTCAAGTACAATTGTTTGCGCCCATAATTGGTGTGGTGCATACAAAGCAAACCCCAGTAATGCATAGATTGTTTTTTTCATTGGCTTATTTTCAACACATAATCAGATGTTGTTATTTTGCACACTAAAGCTTTTGTTTTGCATGTCATTTTAGTTTATAGTTTATAAACCTTATGTTGATAAACTATTATTCATGAATAAAATTGAAGCCATGCGTGCTTTTTGTTTGGTAGCAGATCATTACAGTTTTTCTGCAGCCGCACAAACCATGAACCTTTCGAACACTATGGTCAGTCGACATGTTAAACAGCTAGAACAGCATTTAGGTTGTTTACTGCTTAAACGAAATACCAGAAAAGTCTACCTTACCGATGCAGGTAAACAGTACCGCCAACACATCAAGCCCATACTCAAAAAATTAGATTTAATTGAACATCAAATGCATGAGTTCAATGTCAAAGCAGTGGGTAAATTAAACATTTCAACGAGTCTGGAATTTGGTGGCCAATATTTAGCCCCATTGATTGAACTATACCGCAAAAAACACCCCAAAGTAGCACTCAACCTAACCTTGTCAAACACACCTGTAGATTTATTTAACAGCGAAATAGATTTGGTTTTTCGTATCGCCCCTAACTTACCCAATGCCAGTCATATTGCACAGTCAATTTGTACATCTACATTATCACTTTGGGCCAGCCCTGACTATTTAAGCACTGCCGGGACACCTAATAACCCTGAACAGTTACGCGAACATAAACTATTGTTCTTTAATCACAGCATTCGAAAAGACCACTGGCTGTTTAACAAAAGCAATCAAATGATTGCCATGAAACTTCCTTGGGACTGGACATCAAACAATGGCCGTTTATTAAATGAAGCTGCCGCCAATGGACAAGGCATCATTCAAGCCCCTAAATATTCTGTTGCGCCCTATGTATCAAAGGGAGATTTGATTGAAATCATGCCTGAATTCTCAATTAAAAATCTGACCATTTCGGCGGTCTATCCACACCGCTCTGAACTGTCTAGTAACATCAAATATTTTGTAGAAATGGCCAAAAATTATTTCAAGAACAACCCCGTTCAGTAAAACACATTACAGCACTTCAAAGACTGATTCTAACACCCTGTTGTTAATAGCTATTTAATTAAAATGTTTGCAAATTACCTCAATTCCGATTAATTTGGTGCAACATTTTTTTAAGTTAGCAACAGATAGAGATTTATGAGGTTAGCAAAAATTTTCGCACTTTTAGGTCCTGGCATCGTATGGGCCGCCACCAGTATTGGCGTTTCTCACATTGTTCAAGCAACCCGAGCAGGGGCTGATTTTGGCTTTGCACTCTTGGGCTTTATTGTGCTGGCTCATGTGGTCAAATACCCTTTCTTTTTATTTGGACCCCAATATGCAAGTTTGACTGGAAAAAGCCTACTGGATGGATATAAAACCATTGGCAACTGGGCGTTTTATCTTTTTTTATTTCTGACTTTCGTGACCATGTTCTTTGTGCAATCAGGTGTCACCATAGTCACTGCTGCTTTGGCAATGAATCTATTTGGCGATGTCTTGTCATTATCGCAATGGGCCGCATTGATACTTGTTGTAGTTTGCGCCGTACTTCTCGTCGGTCATTACAAACTGTTAAGCACTTTGCTCAAATGGATGATGCTTATTCTGGTGATCTCAAGCATCATCGCCTGGTTTGCTGCTGTTCATCGTTTGGGCTTTACCCCTTCTGATCAGGCGCCTGTTATCTCTTTAACTTCAGCAGCAAGTATTGCCTTTATAGTGGCCTTGATTGGTTGGATGCCAACTTCTATAGAAATTTCTGTATGGCACTCCATTTGGACCACTATTCGTGTCGAAAAGCCGGGCAGTAAGTCTGCTCAAAATGCCACTACCGACTTTAATATTGGTTATTTTTTCAGCTTCATTCTTGCCGTTATATTTTTATGGCTCGGCGCCTTACTAATGTTTGGTCAAGGTGATGGCTTCGCCAATTCAGCAGCAGCATTTGCTGGACAATTGGTAGGCATTTACAGCCAAGCTTTAGGCGACTGGAGTTGGTTACTTATGGCGACAGTCACATTCATAGCACTGTTCTCAACCACATTTGCAGTGGCTGATGGTTTTCCGCAGGTTTGGAAACGAGCTGCACAACTGGGAAATAGTAAGACCGTCAGCAAAACCAATCATACTTATGTAGTTACATTGGGTATATTGGCTGTAGGTAGCTGGTGGATCATCAGTTATTTCAGTCATGACATCAAAGCATTGCTTGACTTCGTCACCACAGTATCATTTGTGAGCTCACCCATCTATGCTTGGCTAAATTATAAAGTGATGATGGGAGCTGACGTGCCAAAAAATCAAAAACCCACTGGTTGGTTTAAAATATACACTCTTTTGTGCCTGTCACTTTTAAGTATATTCAGTCTGTTTTTCCTGTGGTGGAAGTTTATTGCTTAAATTTGAAACTTTCAGTTAACTTTTTGCTTCATGTTATCCAAAACGACGAAATACAACAAAAATCAAACCAATAAAGACTGTGCTTGGAAACAATGACTTAACTCCTTTTAAGGATATGCTGTCACATAGCTGCCTATCCAAATCATCAAGTATTTATCCATAAGGATTAGACCATCCTTCTGGCTGGTTCTTAAAACGCCGATGAACCCATAAATATTGCTCAGGGTATTTGCGAATTTGTAGTTCAAATAACTGATTTATTTGTTCAGAAGCGGCATATTCATCTAACGTTGATAATTGACTCATTTCAGGTAAGATTTCAATTCGCCACTGACAAGGTCCGGTTCTGAAACAAAACCAAGGGACAATTTTGACACCTTTTTGAGCCAGTTTATGGGTACCCATTGTAGTGGCTGCCGGCCTACCAAAAAAATCAGCAAATTTAACCTGGTAGGAAAAATTTTGATCGGGTGCATAATACACAGGATGTCCTGACTTAACTGACTCAAGTAAAGCTCTGATGTTTTTTTTGTCTATTAATTTTTCTACAAATGTCAATCGAGCCTGTTCTAAATGGGCTTCTAACAACTTGTTGTTATGTTGTCTGGCTAGCATGTGTCCCACTGGCTTGTTCAGTCCTTTTAAATGATGGTTTAAACCTCGTATACCCCATTCAATTGAAGTGGTGTGACAACTGAGCATCAAACACCCTTGTCCTGATTGCATTACTTTATTCAAGTGCTCCATTCCAACCACTTTAAAACTGCTTTGAACATATTCTTCTTTTGTCCACAATGCAGCCATCATTTCAATCACACCTTGCCCTGTAGATAATAAATTTTGTTTTAACAGATTTTTAGCTTCCTTATTGCTCAACTGTGGAAAACAGAGACCAATGTTGATACGTGCTATGTTTTTACGCTGATTGGGCAGATAATAAAACACACGACCCAATAGACGTCCGATTCGCATCTGTGTACTCAGTTTACGTCTGGCCAACCACTGAGCGGCAGCCACTTGAAAATCAGTCCTTTTTTTGCTGTAACTCATATAATTTTGCGTATTTCATATAAGCATAGTAGCTGTTCAGTGAGGCGTTAATCACGCCAGCCACACCATTAAAAATTTGTCGTTTAATGAAATATTGTCGAAAGAAATAAAAAACAGGATAAATAAACAAACGCACAGCACTGCAGCGTTTTCCGCGTTCGAATTTTTGTTGTGCAGCCAAGGCTGAATACCTGTTAATTTTATCTAATTTCACTTGAATCGAAGTTTCACCATAGTGTTTGAACGGCGCATATATCCGTTTAACCACACCTTCTACTTGAATTGACTCATGGACCAAATCTGGACTCATCTTAGAACAGCTTCGCTTAAATAAACGGATGAACTCATTTCGCTTAACCCATGGGTGTGCCCAATGCCAAAAAACCCACTCTATTCTGGGCATGTTGTACCCATCTGCTTTGGGGGTACCCTGACTCCATTTTTTAAGTTTCTTTATGGCTTTGGGAGTCAAACATTCATCTGAATCTAATAACAACACCCAATCGTTAGCTGCCATATCAATCACATCTTGTTTCTGTTGTGAATAGCCTTTGAATGATTTTTGTACCAATTTAACCACAGAAAATTTTTTAATTATCTCTGTCGTTTGGTCCTCACTGAAGGAATCAAGCACAATAATTTCATCAGCCCAAGTTAAACTCTCTAAACATTTTTCGATGGTCTTTTCAGCATTGAAACTGGTAATTACTGCACTAACTTTTATCATATTTGCTCCCTAAAAACATGGCCACTAACATCCACCACAGACAAATAGACCAGTAGGATGAGAACAATGAATACAATGAAATCACTGGCAACAAGGCAGCCATCAATGACACAGCAAATGGCCACACTGTATTTAATTGAAACAGTTGATTAAAGCGCTTAAAAAGCAAGACAATCAGCAACAGCATGATAATGGCTCCAATTGTACCTGTTTCTGCCAGTATTTCCAGCATCCAGTGATGTGCATGCAAGCCGCTGCCTTGCTGGTTTACCCATACATCATTGGCTTCAGCATAAGCGGTGTATGCTTTTCTGAACGCATGTACACCCACACCATTGACAGGATGCTCCATGTACATATTAAGGGCTGTTTTCCAAATGGGTAATCTATCAGCTAGTGCAAAATCCACAGCATCCATGTCTCCTTGAAATAATTGTACTGATCGATCTACCCTGTTTTGAAAATCAGTGGATGTGAACCACAACAGCGTCGCACCTATTCCTACCAATGTGATGGCTTTGATTAACAAAAGAAAGCGACGACCCTTGACATGATGCCACCAAAACATCATCAAAACAAAAGCAGACATGATCCAAGCCGAACGCGTACCACTTAATACAATTACCAGCACCATTAACGCCACCGCAATCCACCTAAGCCAGGGCCTAAAGCGTGAAACAAAAATCAATACCACGGGTAAGAACAATGCCAATGTTGGACCCAATTTAACGTTTTGACCAAAAACACCTGTTAAACGCCCTGGATAAGATGTCATACCTAACAAATTGACACCTAAGATAGCCTGTACCAGGGCATCACAACCCCAAACAATCATAACAACACTAACCCATTTAATGGTTTGAGATAAGATATATTGATTTTCCACATGGTTCAAAACAACCACTGCCAGCAAATAGAAACGCAAGGAAGATAGGCTGACTAACCAACTCTTTTCCGGCCAAAAAGAGTCCACTGAAGAAATCACTGTTAACGCCAAAAAACCCAAATAGAAATAACTCAGTGGCTTAAACCAAGGTTGTAATTTGATCACATCAAATTGTTTAAACAACTGCACCACACCCCAAATAGATAAAACCAAAACTGGCAATTCTGCCAAACGACCAAATGGCAACAGTGCAATGATTGCAACAAATAACAGCACCATTATTTGACTGGACGCCTGTGGTTTTACAACTGGTTTATTATTCATCTTCAGAATGCATCAACTTGTTATATACACCTATGATTTTATCAAACATGGTTTTATTACTGAATTGATTATGTGGCTTGACCACAGGAGGTTTTGCCAAAAACTGTTTTAATCTATCAGCCAATGCCTCAGTGTCTTCATAAGGGACCAAACCTTCAGGAAATAATTGATTCATCACCTCTGAAACACCACCTATATCAAAGGCCACCACAGGAACGCGCATTGATAACGCCTCTAACACAGTGCGTCCAAAGCTTTCAGGCTTTTTATTGATTGATATTACCAAATCAACAGATGCATATAAGCTTGGCATGTCATTAACAACCCCTAACCAAATAACTTTTTCCGCCAAGCCGAGCGCATTCAACTTTTGGTACATGCGTTCGCTGTACGTGGAATCATTGGGTTTTGCTGTAACTAACAAGTAGCTACCATTTTCGCTGTTTTGCAACCAAGGTATGATGTATTCAAAACCTTTGACTGCACTGAACCTACCAGGTAACAGAATTTTTTTGCCTTGTTTTAATGCAGGATGAATGTCATAAAACGATTTCAACCAATCGACTGAAGTCTTGTGATTATTTACAAATTGTGCATCAATACCACGATAGATGACTGTTGGCTGATGCTTTAAATATAAACTGAAGTTTTTTAACAAATAATCTTTGGCTGTTTGTGAAACAGCAATGACGTCATCCCCTCTTGCCATGATGGAAGAGTATTTTGTTACCGAATGCAATCCATGTAATGTGGTAACAAAATGCGGTCTGGGCTTTAAACGTTTCAACGCAAAAAAACAAAGCCAAGCTGGTAGCCTTGATCTGGCATGAACAATATCTACATTATTTTCCCGAATGCATTTTCTGAGTTGACGAATTGAAAACAAGGTCAACAATGATTTTTTACCTACATTCAGATTGATGTGCTGTACACCATGTTTAAGCAATTCTGGTACCATGCTACCGCCATTTGAAACCACAATGGGATGATGGCCCTGTTGTTTAAGGTAAATTGAAAACTCTACAGTTCCTCTTTCTACGCCTCCCATGTTCAACATAGGCAGCACTTGCATCACTGCTAAAGGCTTTCTTTTCAGTGGCATCATTGAATGGGCACAGGCGAACAAAGCAAATCATGACCACAAGTAATAAGCATCGAGAATTTCATTAACAATATTCTGCTCAATCAGCATCAAGGATGTATTTAGCACCACAATATTCACATACGGCCTCACCTGTTTTTTCTATAGGTAAAAACACGCGGGGATGAGAGTTCCACAGTACCATTTCCGCAGTGGGACATGACAAAGGCAAATCACTGCGTTTAACATGATATACCTTTTGTGTATTGGCAGCTTTTTTGTTCATGGCTAATCCTAATTAATTGATGGTTAAATATTTTGATAAAGTTTTACTCTAACACAAATCAGAATGTGACCAGTTAAACTCAACATATATTTGCAGAGGCCGTTTTGGTCACTATAATGGGAGATGTATTATAAACTGTGAAATGCATTGAATAAAGTAAATCTATGTTGGGTCTTTTCAGATGGCCAAAAAGGCCATGAAATTCAAAGTACTACATTAGCAACAGCAGTGGCTCACAAACACCTTGTGTTTAATTTCAAATTGAAGCAACCCTGGCTAAGCTTTGCCCCCAGGATGTTCCCCCTGTTTGTAAAAGGCCTTGAATGGCAATCTGACCAACGACCTAATTTTAATGTCCCTGCAGATATTATCATTACCACTGGACGCAAAGCGGCAGCAGTTGGCAAATATATCAAATCAATGTCAGTTCACCACAAGCCACACATACAAATACTCAACCCCAAAGATAATTTACAACACTATGATTTGGTGTTACTGCCTGAGCATGATCAAATCAACGGTAAAAATGTCATCGTTTTCAATGGAAGCATACATCCTTTTAATGCCAACTGGTTTGACCAACATGAACCCAGTTCACCATGGAACAAACGTTTTTTAGCTATCATTTTAGGCAACCCAGCAGCCAGTTATTTCAATAATGATTTTGCCAAAGACATACAACTTATCCGGCAGCACTTTCCAGATCTGGGCCTGTATTTTTGTGGTTCACCACGGCTAAATACACAATTTCAACATCGCATCAAGGAACAAATCACAACTACCGATAAATTTTGGTTCTCATCTGAAGATGGCGCCAACCCCTATCAATTACTATTAAAGCATGCCCATAAGCTGTTCATTACTGCTGACAGTATTAATATGTTAAGTGAGGCTGCTGCCAGTAAGCAAGCAGTCAGTATATTAGGCAACAATCACATCACGTCAAGCAAACATTTGAAATTTATAAGCAACAACCAAGAAAGGTTCTGTGAACTGCCTTCCCTGGACAAAGGTGTGGCTCAACCACAAGCCATCGAACAAATTTTAAATCACCACTTAATGAACCGATTAATAAGTGCGTGTTCTTAGAATAAAAAAAAGCAACTCATCGAGTTGCTTTTTTGGATTCACTTAACGGCTTGTTCAATTGGCACTGCAATCCAATACCAAATCACTTAAATCTGATGTACCCATGACCCCAGAACCTCCTGCTTGTATTTCACAGTCATTTCCAGAACCAACGTAACCGTTCTTTTCAATCAAATACGTATCACCTTCTTCGAGACGATAGTCTAAAGTAAAGCCATTTGCATTACTGGCATCCACCTCAAAACTAGTTACTTCAACTGCACCATTAACAGTTAACTTCAAAAATACTTTGTCTCCAACCCCACCAGGAAAACTTGTGGCTACCCCACTGATGGTAAAAGTAGGATTTAGCAACTCAATGGTTATTGGATTACCAAATACAAAAGTGTCACAACCATCGCCGACTTGAGTACCATTACAACCATTGCCTTGTAATCCACCACTGTCAGTGGCTTTAACTTCAAAAGTGGCCGTACCGGATGTACCTGAATTTGTAATAAACAATAAATCATCATATTGCATATTCGGAGAACTGTTAATAATGTTTAATGACTCACTGTTTAAAATTCCGTTGCTATCAACCAAATTTAAAAACTGAAAGCTCATCAACTGACTTGATTCATTTGGACCTGGTGTTAAATTAGCTAAGAAGTCTGTATAAACTTGATTAAAAGTACTTTGGCTGGCACATCCAACATTACTCTCACCCACACCAGGCGTAGGATTAACGACAATGTGATCACAACTGATGTTAAAAGAGGGTGGGTCATTGATTGGAGTGATGTCTACATTCAATGCCAACTGATTTGAGTTCAACCCAAAATCATCCTCAACTTGAATCAAAATAGATTCGGGATTACCTTGGTCAGTAAACGCATCCGCAACAGGCACAACATCAAAAGTGACTTCGAAGTTACCCACTAAATTTTGTGACACGCTGACATTACTGAAAGTCAGTTTGCCATTGGCTGAAGTGATGGCTTGTTGTAAATATGATACATCAACATTGACACCAGTACTGTCATCAATCACAAATGTCAAACTGGTGGCCTGCGTTTGATCCTCAACTAAACTGACACTGGGTGCATTTAACCAACTGAGTACAGGTGCCGAATTATTGACCACATTGGCTTCATGACTCAAAACCATAACATCAACAATTTTACCTGATTGGTCTTTTACATAAGCGGCTGTTAAAAGTTCAACTGTACTTCCAATTGCTGCATTCGATGAAACTGTTCTGGAAACATCAATTTCTGCAGTATACCCATTGGCAATGGACGCATTTGTTAATTCATTATCGATAGTATCACCATTACAATTGACCGTTGAACCGTTATGGCTGTCGCAATCCCAAAAGTCCACTGAATCAAAATATGCTTGATTTTGAACTGAACTCAAAGGCGCGTATTCTTTGAGATCAAAATTCATTAAAGAATAATAACGATTTTTGATAATAATTTTATAGTCGATGGTTTGACCAGGTGTTACCTCTGTAGGTAAATAGCTGTAACTGAATTCATTGACATCAAAGTCTGTTCTGAAAATCACATCACCATAAGAAACTTTGTCTTTGGTAACACAAGCTGAATTTTGATTGTTAATATCGGCATTCACAACTTTGGTGAAAATATCATAAGATATATTGCCAAGTAATGGCATTGACACACCATCTCCATTGGGATCTATCACGTCTACAACAAATGTGCTTGACGGCAAACTAGTCAAAACAGTGTGACAAACTATGGGTTTCTCAACCAACAGTTGAAGCGAATCACCAACTGTGTCTAAATTGACATTGTCAGAAAGTTCTACGGCGGCTGATCCGTTTACAGAAAGTTTAATTGCGGAGGAAAACGGGGACATAATTAATAAGCCCGTGATAATCAGTGTTTTATTTACAGCGCTGATAATTTGATTCATTTCTATTGGTACCTTAGCGTTAAGTTGAGTTACGTTTTTTTTACAAGTTTGTGGTTTTAATGACGAATTTTACTGTTTTTTAAAAGTTTGGTGTTAAAAGTTTGTTATAACAGATAAATATTAGTCAAAAAAAGCACTTTTTTGTGACCCAACCACTATTTTTAGGTCCATATTATGGCAAGATTGTTGTATATTTGTCAGCTTATTAAATTTTGAGCACACTTTTATGATTAAACAGCTGTTTTTGTTATTGTCAATCCTACTACTTTCATCTGCACACGCCAAATCACCAGACTTGAGCAAAATGACAGAAGATGAAAAACAGGCCACAGGACTCAATAAACTATCAAAAGAGGAGCTCAACGCCCTCAATGAATGGATTAAAAACGAACAAACCAATATTGACCGAACGATAAGAAAACGAAATGCTGGCTTTGAAAATCGCACACAAGTAGCCAGAACTGATATCAGGGCCAAGCTGGAAAGAATGTATGACGACAAATTAGGTAACACTTACTACGAATTAGATAATGGACAAACGTGGAAACGCATTTCAACAGGTTCAATATTCATTAAAGAAGGTGGCCGTCAATTAATCACCATTGAACCCGCTATGATGGGCTCATGGGTGATGAAAGGTGATGGAAACCGAAGTGTTAAAGTCAAACGAATTAAATAAAACAACATCGACATACCCATGAGACACATAATAACCACATTTATATTAAGCACACTATGCACCACTTTAAATGCACAAGTTCCGAACGATATAGGCTTGGAGTTGGTAGGCACTGTTGCTAACAATGTAGGTGTAAGACATGCCGGCGACAACAGCGGTCGTTTATTCGTCATAACACAAACAGGTTATATTCGAATCATAGACAGCCAAGGCAACTTGTTAGCGACCCCTTTCCTGGACATCAACGACAAAGTCAATTCCAGCGGCAATGAACAAGGCCTGCTGGGACTGGCTTTTCACCCAAACTACAGCCAAAATGGACTTTTTTATGTCAACTACACCAAGTCTGGTAGCAATTCTGGAGACACCATCATTGAACGATATCAGGTTTCTGCCGACTCTAATGTTGCCGACGACACATCTGGCACAGTCATCATGCGGGTCATTCAAGACTTCAGCAATCACAATGGCGGCAACATAGCTTTTGGACCCGATGGCTACCTGTACATCGGCATGGGTGATGGTGGCAGTGCTGGAGACCCCAACAGCAGGGCTCAGGACTTAAATGCCGCATTAGGAAAAATGCTCAGAATAGACATTGACAATGACAATGCGCCGAGCCATCCTGCTCCTGTTAGCAATGAATCAGTTTGTCCACAAGACGGTTCCAACTATGCCATCCCAAATGACAATCCTTTCACTCAAACAGCAGGTGCTTGTCCTGAAATTTGGGCTTATGGCCTTAGAAATCCATGGCGTTGGAGTTTTGATAAAACCACAGGCGATTTATTTATAGGCGATGTGGGCCAGAGTGCCTGGGAAGAAATCAATTTCCAAGCTGCCAATGACACAGGCGGATTAAACTATGGCTGGAAATGCAGAGAAGGCTTCCACGCTTACAATGGATGCTCTGACTCTCCGACTTACACCCCTCCCATACTAGAAAAAAGCCATGGCAGCAGCCGTTGTTCAATTACTGGCGGATACAGATACAGAGGCCCTGTTACCAGCATACAAGGTGTTTACATCTACGGTGACTATTGTTCTGGGCAAATCTGGTTTGCAACATTTGACGGCCTTAACTGGAATGAAGATGAATGGAGTATTCCTGGTGGCATTAGCTTTTCATTTGCATTAACCAGTTTTGGAGAAGACCAAGCTGGCCATGTCTATGTCGTTAAGCGCAGCGGTGAAATTTACCGAATTACAGGTGATGTTGTTGATTTGATATTTGAAAATGGTTTTGAAAACAAACTCATGGTATCAAGAAGCTGGTAATACCCAACTTCTTGATATTTTTTATTGATTCAAACATTGAACCTAAAATGCAGGATATCACCTTCCTTTACAATGTATTCTTTACCTTCCAAACGTAACTTACCAGCCTCTTTACAACCTGACTCTCCCTTGTATTGAATAAAGTCTTCAAATGCCATGGTTTCAGCACGGATAAAACCTTTCTCAAAATCCGTATGAATCACACCGGCTGCTTGTGGCGCAGTCGCTCCTTTTACAAAAGTCCAAGCACGCACCTCCTTAACACCCGCGGTAAAGTAAGTTTGCAGCCCCAGCAATTCATAACCTGCACGAATCACTCGGCTTAAGCCAGCTTCTTCCAAACCCATTTCAGACAGAAACTCCTCCTTGTCTTCATCATCTAATAGTGCAATTTCAGCTTCAATCGCTGCACAAACTGGAACCACCATAGCGCCTTCGGCTTCAGCAAATGCATTCAACTGGTCGAGCAATGGATTGTCTGAAAAACCTTGATCATCAACATTTGCAATATACATCATTGGCTTGGCTGTTATGAAACTAAACTCTTTTACATTCTGCCATTCATCTTCAGTCAAATCCAGGGTTCTTAAGGCCAAACCTTCAGACAAATGATTGACTATTTTTTCCAATACCGTCGCCCTTTTGATGGCTTCTTTATCTCCAGAACGAGTTTTCTTTTGAGTTCTCACCAAAGACTTTTCTGCAGACTCAAGATCAGCCAATGCCAACTCAGTATTAATGGTCTCAATATCTGACAAGGGATTGATCTTGCCATCTACATGAATCACATCATCATCAACAAAACAACGAGCCACATGGGCAATGGCATCAGTTTCACGTATGTGAGATAAAAACTGATTGCCCAAACCTTCACCCTTTGATGCACCAGCAACCAAACCAGCAATATCAACAAATTCCATGGTGGTTGGAATGGCTTTTTGTGGCTTAACAATCTCAGACAGTTGATTCAAACGCTCATCAGGCACTTCCACTATTCCTACATTCGGATCAATGGTACAAAAGGGGTAATTTTCAGCTGCAATTTCAGCTTTAGTTAACGCATTGAAAAGTGTTGACTTACCTACATTGGGCAATCCAACTATGCCACATTTAAAACCCATGATACATTCCAATCAAAAAAGTGGCGCGATTTTAACACAAGCGTGAAAAAAAGTTTATTTGAAATCGCTTAAGTCCTATAATATCGACCATTATTCATTTAAAAAAACTCAACACATGTCAAAACTAAGCCAAGAAGAAATATCAGAAATTAAAGACCACTTTGACTTTTTTGATAAAGATGGCAGCGGCCTCATCGACCTTGAGGAATTTTGTCAATTACTGAAAGTTTTGGCACCTGAAGCCAGTCAAGAAAATGCAACCAGAGGTTTTGAAACCATCGACATTGATCAAAATGAACAAATCGATTTTGATGAATTCTTAGAATGGTGGAAAATGAATTGGACCGTTTTCTAGTTAAAACAACTCAAGTTCGACTACCAAATATATCAGTCCCTACCCGCAACATGGTTGAACCAGCCTCAATAGCCGCTTCCAAATCATTGCTCATACCCATTGATAATGTATCAATCTGGCCGAACTGAGATTTTAACCGTTCAAAGACTTGACGAACTTCAGCAAAATTAGCGGCTTGGACAGCTTTGTCATTGCTGGGTGGAGGAATACACATAAGACCCCGAAGTTGCAACCGCGGCAATGAGCTTATGGCTTCTGCCATTTCAAATATCAAACGGGTATCAGCACCTGACTTAGAAGCTTCATCGCCAACTTTATATTGCAACAAAACCTGAAGTGGATTGAAATTCAATGGTCTTTGCTCATTTAACCGCAACAAAATTTTCATCCTATCAACTGACTGAACCCAATCAAAATTTTCCGCGATGGGCTTGGTTTTATTAGACTGAACGGGACCAATGTAATGCCATTGAATCGCCACATCACTTAATGCTTGTATTTTGCCAAGCGCCTCTTGCACATAACTCTCACCAAAGGCCAATTGGCCCAATGACACCAAATCCCTGATTTTTTCTGCACCATGTCTTTTACTAACAGCCAGTAAGACCGGTGATTTGTCTCTGCCAGCCACTTGGGTGGCAATCTTGATTCTTGCCTGTACCGCCTGGAAATTTAATTCAACGTCTTTCATTAAAACCAAAGATTCAACTTTAACTTAGGAAAGGCAATCATATCAAAAAGGCGGCTCAAAATACATTTCACCGACAAGGAAAAAGACACAACGGTAACTAATTAGAAAAAAACTGATTTTACCTTTGCAATTAAAGTAAAAAACATTAAAATACGCGGTCTTTTTACCAGCAGCTCTATGGGTTGCTGAAACAACACAGTTTAGCCCAAAGGGCAACATAAATGGAGACACAAAACTTATGCCTAGTGTAAAAGTTAGAGACAATGAACCGTTTGATTTCGCTTTAAGACGTTTCAAACGTGCTTGCGAAAAAGCAGGCATTTTAGCAGAATCACGTAAACGTCAGTATTACGAAAAGCCAACTCAAGAAAGAAAAAGAAAAAAAGCGGCTGCCGTTAAACGTTTACAAAGACGCGTCGCTAAAGAAGGCATTCCAAGAAGAATGTATTGATTGTTAATTCAATTATTTAAAGAAACCAATAGCAAGGAACCCTCATTATGATGCTGAAAGCTCAAATAATGAATGACATGAAATCTGCAATGAAAGCCAAGGATAAAGAATCCCTTGGCACCATACGCATGTTGACTGCCGCCATCAAACAAGTTGAGGTGGACGAACGTCGTGAACTCACTGATGCTGATGTACTTGCCATTGTTAGTAAAATGATTAAACAGCGCAAGGACGCTGCTGAACAATTCGCTCAAGCCGATCGTACTGATTTACAAAGCAAAGAGCTGGCTGAAATCACAATCATTGAAAAATACCTACCAGAACAACTTTCTAAACAGGAAATCACCACCATTGTTCAAGATATTATCAGTGAAACTGGCGCCAGTGGCATGCAAGACATGGGTAAAGTAATGGCATTGACTAAAGAAAAAGTAGCGGGTCAGGCCGACATGGGTCAAGTGAGCCAAATCGTTAAGGCCACTTTATCATAACGTTTTTCTGTTGTAGAATTTTCAGTTTGATTGAATAACAAACTGTGGCTTCGATACCAAATGACTTCATTGAAAGCTTATTAGATCGCATAGACATCTGCGACGTTATCGGTGCACGCGTGCAATTGAAAAAAGCCGGTAAAGACTTTTCAGGCCTTTGTCCTTTTCACTCGGAAAACACACCTTCTTTCACTGTCAGCCAACAAAAACAGTTTTACCATTGTTTTGGCTGTGGCAAAAATGGCAGCGCCATTGGTTTCATGATGGAATATGAAGGTTTAGACTTCGTTGATGCAGTCAAAGATTTGGCTCAAATGGCAGGCATGCAAATACCTGAACAAGCCAACCATCACAATCACAAATCCAATACCAACCTGTACGCCATTACGGAAAAAGCATCACGAATATTTCAGCAACAACTTAAATCATCTTCAACTGTAATTGACTATTTAAAAAATCGACACATCACAGGTGAAATCAGCCGACGATTTCAATTGGGTTATGCTGCCAACCAATGGGATGGCTTGATGAAACGGTTTGATAACAATGAGCAAGTTCTACTTAAAAGAACTGGACTGACCACTGAAAATGACCAAGGAAAAGTTTACGACAAGTTCAGAAACAGACTGATTTTCCCCATTCATGATAAACGTGGTCGCATCATAGCATTTGGCGGCCGTGCCATCGAAGCAGACCAAAAACCAAAATACCTCAACTCACCAGAAACAGCGTTATTTCATAAAGGTAATGAACTATACGGCTTACACTTGGCGAGAAAACACAGCAATGAATCTTTTGTATTGGTTGTTGAAGGTTATATGGATGTTATTGCATTACATCAAAATGGAGTCTCCAATGTGGTTGCCACATTGGGCACTGCTACATCTACACAACACATCACCACTTTATTCAAATACTGGGAACACATAGTCTTTTGTTTTGATGGTGATAATGCGGGTGTCCAAGCCGCAGAAAAAGCACTCAATACCGCTTTACCTGTTTACCTTGATCACAAAACCATTGATTTTTTATTCCTGCCACAAAAGGAAGACCCAGACAGTTACATCAACACCCATGGAGCCGCTGCTTTTCAAGAACTGATAACACAAGCCACACCACTGTCTGAATTTTTAATTCAAATTGTCAGCAAAAACATCAACACCAAAAGTATTGACGGCAAAGCCCAACTTTTTGACAAAGCGCAACCCTATGTTTCACAACTGCCCAAAGGCAATTTCAAACAGATGCTAAACAAAAAAATTGCCCAACTGGCCGGTGTCACATTATCAAAACAGAACAATTCACCCCAAAACAAACAACAAAAACAAATTTTAAATGACAACCCCTTGCGAAAACTCATCAGTTTGTTGCTAAATTCACCAAATTTATGCGAAAAAATACCCAATGAGCTTAACTTACAAAGTTTATCGTTTAAAGGTGTTGAAATTATTGATAAAATCGTTGAAATTTTCCATGCTAACCCCCAAATTAAGTCAGCGGCGATGTTGGAACATTTCAGAGATTCTGACTACCGTCAATTTTTAGGCTATCTGATGAACATGCATGATCATTTAGATGATGAACAAAAGAACCTTGAATTTGATGACTTAATCAATTATTTGATTAAATTGACCTCTCAATTAAAGATTAACCGTCTTAGAGAGAAGCAGCTACAAATCGGTTTAAGTAGCGAAGAAAAACAAGACCTGGTGCACTTATTGCGCCACATAAACAAATAGAAAATTACGATATGGCAACTCAAAAACAGACATCACAGATTAAGTTATTAATTCTTAAGGGCAAAGAGCAAGGCTACCTCACTTATGCAGAAGTGAATGACCACCTTCCTGATGACATCATTGAAACGGATTCGGTTGAAGACATCATTCAAATGATTAATGACATGGGCATTCAAGTGCTAGAAGAAGCACCTGATGAAGACAGTATCATTCTCAATGACTCAACTGCAAAAGAAGACGATGACACAGCTACAGAAGAAGCAGTTGCCGTTTTGTCAGCGGTTGATCCAAGTATTGGTCGAACCACAGATCCAGTCAGGATGTATATGCGTGAAATGGGTTCAGTAGAACTGCTCGAACGCAAAGACGAAATCGCCATTGCACAACGCATTGAGCGATGTGACCATCTGATTATGGAATCATCTTTTATGTTTCCCCAAACCATCAAAACAGTTCTGGAATTTTACCAAGATGTTTTGGATGAAAACTTGAAAATTGAACAGTTCATTACTGACATTTATGATCCGCATACAGAAGCCATCATCCCTAAAGTAAAAAAACCCACCGATCCGGTAGATGAAGATGAAGATGAGGATGAAGAAGAGCTTGTTGACCAAGGACTGGATTTTGATGAAGTCACAAAACGCATCAAAGCTGTAGAGAAACTATTCAATAAATTCACCGAATCTGTTGAGACATCAGGTATTGGTGATAAAAAACAAAAAAATATCATGCGTCAAATTGCAGATATTTTGGTTGAATTTAAATTTTCACCCATCACCATGCAAGACATTATTTTTGATGTCAAAAGCGTACAAGATGAAATCAGAAAAGTGGAACGAAAAATTCTGGATATAGCTGTCAATCAATGCAAATTGTCCAGACAAGTGTTCATCCGCTCATTCATGAACAAAGAAACAGATTTAACTTGGGTAGACAATCACATCAAAGCAGGCGGTGACTCTGTTACCATGCTGGAAATATACAAAGATGAGATCATTGGTTTACAGAATAAATTAATCAGAATTGAAAAAGTTTACTCATTGTTAATTCCTGAAATCAAAGCAATCAATAGAAACATCACTGTTAATGAAGCCAAATCAAGAAGGGCTAAAAAGGAAATGATTGAGGCCAACTTACGTCTGGTTATTTCGATTGCTAAAAAATACACCAACCGTGGTTTACAATTCTTAGATTTGATTCAAGAAGGCAACATTGGATTAATGAAGGCAGTGGAAAAATTTGAGTACCGACGCGGTTATAAATTCTCGACCTATGCGACTTGGTGGATCAGACAAGCCATCACCCGCTCTATCGCTGACCAAGCCAGGACCATACGTATTCCTGTACATATGATTGAAACCATCAACAAATTAAATCGTGTTTCAAGACAACTGTTACAAGAAAAGGGTCGTGAAGGCACACCTGAAGAAATTGCTGAAATCATGGAAATGCCAGTAGGCAAAGTCAGGAAGGTCATTAAAATTGCCAAACAACCCATATCTATGGAAACACCAATCGGTGATGATGAAGATTCCAGCTTGGGAGATTTTATTGAAGATGGCAACATCTTATCGCCACTAGAGTCAACCACTGCAAATGGTTTAACCAATACAGTAACCAACCTGTTATCAGGTCTGACGCCAAGAGAGGCTAAAGTGCTGCGTATGCGTTTTGGTATTGACATGAACACAGACCACACCTTAGAAGAAGTGGGCAAGCAATTTGATGTAACCAGAGAAAGAATCAGACAAATTGAAGCCAAAGCTCTGAGAAAATTAAGACACCCTTCTCGTTCTGAACAATTGAGAAGTTTTATGGATTTAAACTAATCCATATAAAACAACTTGTTGAATTTAAAGGCCTCATTATTGAGGCCTTTTTTG
>Ga0209344_10000770_pt1 | contig 49641 bp, 39 predicted proteins | sample Cruoilmetagenom6_FD_187293 | JGI IMG/M metagenome (GOLD analysis project Ga0209344, IMG submission 187293) | Oil polluted marine microbial communities from Coal Oil Point, Santa Barbara, California, USA - Santa Barbara Oil Seep Sample 6 (SPAdes)... | ecosystem: Environmental > Aquatic > Marine... | reverse complement strand
ACAGCCCTTCAGGTTGCGGACACGGGCACCATTGCCTTTGGTGATGTGGATCTATCTGATAGCCACACAGTGAGTGTTGCTGACGGTGGTACTGGTTACGTGGGTGCCTTAACGGCAAGCGTATCAGACGCATCAACAGGTGACGGCGCTGGTGAAGTAAGCTGGAACTTCGTAGCGGATAACGCTGACCTCGTTTACCTAGGAGCAGGTGAGAGCCTCACACAGACGTATGATGTGAGTGTTACCGATAATAACGGCGCTACAGCCACTGAAACGGTTACGGTAGTGCTGAACGGTACGAACGACGCAACTGAGGCTGGTGACGATGCTGCGACCACAGACGAAGACACAGCTACAAGCGGCAATGTGCTCGCCAACGATAGTGATGTTGACACAAACGATGTGCTCACGGTTGCTAACGCTGGTACAACAGCGCTTTCCTACGGTGATCTAGTGATGTCATCTAACGGTGACTGGACCTTTACACCAAACGCAGCCGCACAAGGCCTAGCTGACGGTGAGTTTTATAGTGAGACAGTAACTGTTGAAGTGTTTGACGGCACTGACACTGTAACCAGCGATCTTGAGATTACAGTGACTGGCGCAAACGATGCACCTGTAGCAGTTGCTGATGTTATTACGCCAAACAACCTTTTGGAAGATAATAGTTTCGAGACACCGGTCACAGCTTCTCACACTGGCAATGCAACAGGAAGCGCTTGGACATTTACTGGCAATAGCGGTGTTACTACCTATGCCCCTACAAACCCTGAATTTAGTTTCACAGGCGGGACCACTACAGACGGAACCTATTCTGCGCCAGATGGCGATCAGGTAGCCTTTTTGCAATATTGGTCAGGCAGCACCGTAGAAAGCATGATCAGTCAGAGTGTCACGGCCAGCGCAGGTGAATATACGCTAGAATTTGATGCGGCGTCCCGTGCTAACTATGGTCAAAATATCCCAGCATTTGAGGTTCGCATTGACGGCGTGACTGTTGCAACGGTTGAAGAAACTAGTACTGACTACATGACTCATAGTATCACTTTCGATATCCCGACAGACGGCGAACACACTGTGTCCTTGGTGGCTGTTCCATCAAGTAATAGCGACGGTGATGATACAGTGCTCATAGATAATTTAGTCCTTACTGCTAACAGTGCTGATATTAGTGGCTCAGTAGCGACTAATGACAGTGATGTGGACAACGGTGCGGTTCTTACTTACGCATTAGATGCGCCTGTTGCTGGATTAACAATGGCTGCTGATGGTAGTTATGTGCTTGATCAAGCCGATGCTGCTTATACAGCCCTTGGTGAAGGAGAAACCCTTGAGGTTGTTGCTAATTACACTGTAACCGATGAGCACGGTGCGAGCGATCAATCAACGCTGAGCTTTACAATGACAGGTTCAAATGACCTGCCAACTGTTGTGGCAGATTCTGCTGTAATACATGAAGATGATTCTGCCTCCGGCAATGTCCTTACCAACGATAGTGACATTGACGCAAATGATGTCTTAACTGTTACGAACGCAGGTATTATTGCTGGAACATACGGTGATCTTACACTCAACAGCGATGGATCATGGAGCTATGTGACAAACAGTGCTGCTCAAGACCTTGATGACGGTGAAACCGGTAACGACGTCTTTACAGTGGATGTGTCTGACGGCACGGAAACAGTATCATCCCAGTTGGATATTACGGTCACTGGTGCGGATGATCCTATTGTTATCCTTGAAGGTGCACATGCGAGTTCTAGCGAAGCAGTGTCAGGAGCCAATGCGGCAACTGCACCTGCCGGATCGAACGGAGCAGATGCAACTAATGGAGCAAATGGTCAAGATACATATGTTGATCACTCAAATGTTACCCATGACACTGGAAGCGCAAATGATAGTGTAACGCTTTATGCAGACAACCACGGTGAAGATGGTGGTAGTGGTGGAAGTGGTGGTAACAGTAGCAATACTAGTTATTATTACTCTCATTATAATTCTGGCTGGTATAGCTCTAGTCATTACTATTATTATTCAGCTGGAAGTGGCGGTAACGGTGGTGACGGTGGTAATGCAGGCTCTACATACAGCACCCTTGAAGACACCACTTCAAATGTATTTGCTGGGGATGACGAAGTTTCGATTTCTGCATCGTCTACTGGTAGTGACGGTGGTCAAGGTGGTGTTGGCGGCGACGGCGGAAGCGCTGGCGGAACCTATTACTACTATACTAGTTCGTATCACTATAATCAGTTTTGGGGCGGTAGGCACGGTGACGGCGGTGACGGCGGTGACGGTGGTAACGGTGGTTATGCCCAAACAACTGTCTCTGGTAACCTAGTTAATGGTGATGAAAACGATGATACCATCGTGATCGAAGGTACCTCACTCGGTGGTAACGGTGGCAATGGTGCAAATTCTGGTAGAGCCTCAGGTGGTTATTATGCTTCTAATGATGGCACCAGCGGCGACGGCGGCGACGGCGGCAACGGTGGCTGGGCTCGTGTGGATATCACTAACAACACTGCCTCTGGTGGTGATGGAAATGATCATCTATCAATATTGGCTTCTGCTACAGCTGGCGTTGCAGGAAACGGTGGCAGCACCGTCTCTAAATACTATTACAGCTATGGCTACCACTACGGAAACAGTGGTGCCAACGGCGATGGTGGTGAAGGTGGCTCCACATCCGTTTATGTTGAAAACAACATTCTCGAGGGTAATGCTGGTAACGATCTTCTAGAAATAGTGATTGATGCGACAGCTTCAACTGGTGGCACTGGCGCAACGGCTGGCTCCGAAGGAACAGCTCTTGCTTACGTTACAAACAACACCCTGTCCGGTGGCACTGGCGATGATACTCTGAGTGTGTCTGTTAATGCCTCTGGTTCCAGTGTTGATGTCCAAATGGTTGGAAACACATTTGATGGTGGTGACGGTAACGATAGTCTCATCATTGAAGGCAACTCCACAGACTTCACATTTGAAGATCAAGGAAACGGTGTTGTTATTATGACTTCAGCAGCAGGTGACAATACATTAATCGACCTCGAGCAGGTTACGTTTGATGATGGCACCTTCACGATGGAAGTGTTGGCTGCAGAGCCATCCGTCTTTGATGGCCTTGGTGTGGATGTTGACAGTGTAGCCATTGTTGAAAACTGGGTTCCTGGTGGCCTGAACGGTTATTGGACAGACCTAGTAAACTTCACAAGCGGTGATGACGTTCACGTCCTTAGAGTAAACAATAGTGTTTATTCATGGTTAGACGATGGCTGGATGGGCAGACAAACTGGCTACACCTTCTATGAAGGTAATGATGTCTTTGCTGTTGAGCTTGGCGGCAATGGTGGTGCTGGTAATTGGTCTCGGTCTGGTATTGATATGGGTGATGGTGATGACATTATTGCCATGGATATCGATAGTTCAGGTAACGGTGGTGTTGATGGCTGGCATAATGGTGCTCAGTTTGTTGGTGGTAACGGAAATGATACCTTCAACTTTGATATTGATGTTGCCAACTATGCTGTCTTTACAGGCCAAGGTATCTATATGGGTGCTGACAATGATGTCGTAGACATAACAATAGATGTTGAAAACACTGCTAGTGGTCACTTCGGATACGGCAATAATATTGATCTTGGAAGTGGCGATGATAGCTATTCTATCGAGATCAATGTTCCAGATGGATCTGTCTATAATACATTTGATGGCAACATAAATGGCGGTGATGGTAATGACACCATTAGCGTAACCATGCACGGCGATGCCACTAATGATGACCGAGAAGGTTTCTCTGGCATTGTAAGTGGTGGCGCTGGTGATGATGTCTTGGTCTTTGATGTGGTTGGTTTCACCGACTGGTATAGAACCAATTCATCTATCAATGGTGGTGATGGTTATGATGTCCTTGATCTCAATATGGGTGCTACAGCTGATTATGTGTTGACGGATAATAACGATAGCACTTGGACACTTACCTACGATGGTGAGGATATTCTCTTGTCCGGTATTGAGGAAATTCAATTCACCGACAGCACTCTCTTGCTCTAAGTAAGAAGTAAAAATGTTAAAGAAAAAGGGAGCCTTTTGGCTCCCTTTTTTTATTCAAGCTATCAACTTAGATTAGATATCTAGATCAACCGCGTTATCAGCGTTGTCGCGGATGAAGTTGAAGCGTTTTTCAGGCTTCTTACCCATCAGATCATCGACCAGCACACCAACCTCTTTGGCCTCGGTGTAGTCTTTAGGCAGTGTAATGCGTAGCAGGGTGCGGTTGTCGCGGTCCATGGTGGTTTCCTTCAGCTGCATAGGCGGCATTTCACCAAGGCCTTTAAAGCGGCTGATATCGATTTTACCGGGGCCTTTGAACTCTGTTGCCATCAGCTCGTCTTTGTGCTCGTCATCGCGGGCATAGGCCACTTTAGCGCCCTTACCAATCCTATAGAGCGGTGGCTGCGCCAGATAAAGATTACCATCGCGCACTAGATCAGGCATTTCTTGGAAGAAGAAGGTCATAAGCAGCGTCGCAATGTGCGCACCGTCCACGTCCGCATCGGTCATGATGATAACCTTCTCGTAGCGGAGCGCATCACCGTTATAGCCTTCACGCGTACCGCAGCCTAGTGCGAGCGTTAGGTCAGCCACCTCGGAGTTAGCCGCAATCTTTTGCTTCGTGGCAGAGGCCACGTTGAGAATTTTACCGCGAATTGGCAAAATTGCTTGGGTTTTGCGGTCGCGCGCTTGCTTGGCAGAGCCGCCCGCACTGTCACCCTCCACGATATAAATTTCGGTGCCAGCGCTATCGCTGTTAGAGCAATCAGTTAGTTTGCCGGGGAGGCGGAGCTTGCGTTTTCCGACCGCCGTTGCGCGCTTAATTTCGCGTTCTTGACGACGTTTTAATCGTTCTTCAACGCGCTCCAAAGCCCATGTGAGCAGGCCGTTCGCGCGGTTTGGCTCTTCTGCTAACCAGTGATCAAAAGCGTCTCGCACGGCGGTTTCTACAAGGCGTGTTGCGTCCGTCGTGGAGAGTTTATCTTTGGTTTGGCCTTGGAACTGCGGGTCACGAATAAACACAGACAGCATCGCACAGCTATTGCCGAAAACATCGTCAGTGGTGATCTGCGAAGCTTTTTTGTTGGTAACTAGCTCACCGTAGGCCTTGATACCGCGTACTAGTGCCATGCGAAGCCCCGTTTCATGGGTTCCGCCCAGTGGGGTAGGGATGGTGTTACAATAGCTCTGTGAGAAGCCCTCACCAAACTCTGGCCAGTGAACAGCCCATTCCACTTGTCCAGCATCGTCTGCGAACTTGACGAAGCCCGAGAAAGGCGCGTCAGACACACACGTGCGTTTGTTGAGCGTAATACCAAGGAAATCTGCGAGACCGCCCGGGAAATGAAGCGTATCTTCACTTGGGGTCTCATCGCTGTCTTTTAGCAGCTCCGCGTCACATTTCCAGATGATCTGAACCCCGCGGAAAAGATAGGCTTTCGAGCGCGCCATCTTATAAAGCCGCGATGGTTTAAAATTGAGTTTGCCCTTAAAAATCTCAGGGTCTGGCGAGAAGGTAACTTTTGTGCCACGTCGGTTTTGAACAGAACCAAGGTCTTCAAGCTTTGATGTCGCATGACCCTGTGAGAAGGTTTGCTGGTACTGACGACGGTCTCGCGCTACTTCCACCTTCATGGCGACAGACAGCGCGTTCACCACCGATATACCAACACCGTGCAAACCACCTGATGTGGCGTAAGCATCTGATGAGAACTTACCACCAGAGTGGAGGGTGGTCATAATGACCTCGAGTGCTGACTTGTCTTTAAATTTTGGGTGGGGATCAATGGGTATTCCGCGACCGTTATCAGTGATGCTGACAGAACCATCGGCGTTTAGATGCACAACGATGCGGCTGGCGTGGCCTGCCACGGCTTCATCCATAGAGTTGTCGAGTACTTCTGCGACCAAGTGATGCATGGCGCGTTCATCAGTGCCGCCAATATACATGCCCGGGCGCTGGCGTACCGGCTCAAGGCCTTCCAAGACCTCAATGTCATCTGCTGTATAGTCTGCTTTGGTTTGCACCACGTCGAAAAGATCACTCATACTATAGCCCTATAAAATTCGATAAATCTCTAGATCTTTACTGCACCATATCTTGTTTAAGATAGCCATTAATTATGGTTAAATCACACAATATATTGTGGATAACTTAGTTTTATATGCTGAGTCTAGTATATTTTCATAAATATGAGTCAAGGGGGCAACCCTCGCAATCCCAATATATCTGCGGTGTTTGGCGGCGTTAAGATTCAATTCATTTTTGAAGCGCCATACTTAACCCACTCATAAAAAAGGAGTGCACTATGTTACAAAAAAATAAGACAGCTAAGTATCGTAAAAACCCTACCATGTTCCCAAAAATTAAACTTGGGCGTCGAGGCGCTCTTATTGCAGAGGGTGACCGTTTAAAGTCGCTTCGCTCACATAATCACATTTGGGTGGTGGATAGGATCACAGACCTGAGCGGGTGTCCCGCGCCCCATGCTCATCTGCATCTGGAGGATAGTCCTGATCGTGTGAAGACACTCTCGCTGGATGTGTTGCTGGACGGTGAGCATTTTTGTCCCGCCGTATAGGCACCGCTGATTAAACCAGATACTGCGCGAGGTTGCTCCTCCCTGGCTTTGCGCAAAATAAAGCTCGGGCGGGCGCAAGGCCCTTGCCTAACAGCTAGTCGCTATTCGGATACAAAAAAGGCCACACCGAAGTGCAGCCTTTTCAAATTTATTTATCCGCAGCTTACGCTGAGTAATACATATCGTATTCAACTGGGTGCGGTGCCATTTCTAGGCGTTCCACGTCTTCCCACTTAAGCGCCATGTAGGCATCGATTTGATCATCAGTGAACACATCACCTTTTTTCAAGAAGTCACGGTCTGCGTCCAAGCATTCTAGTGCTTCACGAAGGGAGCCTGCAACCGTTGGGATACCTGAAAGCTCTTCCGGTGGAAGGGCATAAAGGTCTTTGTCCATTGCGTCGCCTGGGTGGATCTTGTTTTCGATACCGTCAAGGCCAGCCATAAGCATAGCAGCGAATGCTAAGTATGGGTTTGCCACAGGATCAGGGAAACGTGCTTCCATGCGCTTAGCTTTAGGGCCAGAGCCGTAAGGAATGCGGATAGAGGCTGAGCGATTACGAGCAGAGTATGCAAGCAGCACAGGTGCTTCAAAGCCCGGTACCAAACGCTTGTAGCTGTTGGTAGATGGGTTGGTGAAAGCGTTTAGGGCTTTAGCGTGCTTGATGATGCCGCCGATGTAGTAAAGCGCGGTATCTGAGAGGTCTGCATAGCCGTTACCTGCGAAGAGGGCTTGACCGTCTTTCCAGATAGATTGGTGCACGTGCATTCCAGAGCCGTTATCTTCAGCCACAGGTTTTGGCATGAAGGTTGCAGTTTTACCGTATGTGTGTGCCACTTGATGCACTGCGTATTTATATTTTTGTACGCGGTCAGCTGTTTCAGTGAGCGTAGCAAAAGTCATGCCTAGCTCGTGCTGGGAAGCAGCCACTTCGTGGTGATGCTTGTCCATTGCAATGCCCATCTCTTTACACAGAGCAACCATTTCGCCGCGAATATCTTGAAGGCTATCTACAGGCTGAACTGGGAAGTAACCACCTTTAACGCGTGGACGGTGACCTTGGTTGTTACCGTCGTAGGAGCGGTTTGTATTGTATGGGCCTTCAATGTCGTCGATCTCGTATGACGCACCGTTGTATCCAATGGAGAAGGTTACGTGGTCAAAGACGAAAAACTCTGGCTCTGGGCCGAAAAATGCGGTGTCACCAATGCCAGTGAACTTAAGATATTCTTCAGCTTTCTTAGCGATAGAACGTGGGTCACGCTCATAAGGCTGGCCAGTACCAGGTTCATGGATGTCGCAGGTTACAATCACGGTAGGGTGCGCTGTAAATGGGTCCATCGTTACATTTGTGAGGTCAGGGATAAGAACCATGTCAGATTCGTTAATTGCTTTCCAACCCGCAACAGAAGAGCCGTCAAACATAAAGCCGTCTGCCATCATGTCTTCATCAATGACATCAGCGTCCATGGTTAGATGCTGCCATTTTCCTTTAGGATCGGTAAAGCGTAGGTCAACCCACTCAATGCCTTTTTCTTTGAGGAGAGCTACGAAGCTTTCGTTAGTTAGATTATCATATGTGGCCATGTCTATTTTCCCTTAAATGTTAGTGTCTTAAAATACAGTAGATGCGTTTATTATTATCTTAGACAGCGTCGCTACCGCGCTCGCCAGTACGAATACGAATCGCATCATCGATGGTGCTGACAAATATTTTGCCGTCACCAATACGCCCAGTGTTCGCCGCTAGTTGGATGGCTTCGACAGCGCGCTCGCACTGACTATCATCCAACACAATTTCCAATTTTACTTTTGGTACGAAATCAACCACATACTCAGCTCCACGGTAAAGTTCCGTGTGACCTTTTTGACGGCCGAAACCTTTGGCCTCTAGTACTGTAATACCAGAGATGCCAACATCGGATAAAGCGTCCTTCACTTCGTCCAATTTAAAAGGCTTGATGATTGCTTCTATTTTTTTCATAGATTTAGCGTCCTGTTCATTATATTCAGGCTATTATTTGCACGACGCGTGCCAGTTTTTATAAACCTGTAAGTTAATTTATAAGCTACTGATTTTAATAATGTAAATAAGTTTCTTTTAAAATGCTCAAATTTAGCCCTGCACAGATATGCTGCAGGCAAGTGCACAAATTTTGTGCAATTGCCTAAAGGGCTAGCAGGAGGGGAAATAATAAAATGTAAAAAAATGACAGGATAGGCTTGACTGTCAGCACGCCTCGTCATAAACAGCATCACCTCATCCATGCGGCGGGTGTAGTTCAGTTGGTTAGAACGCCAGATTGTGATTCTGGAGGTCGCCGGTTCGAGACCGGTCACTCGCCCCACTTCTCTCAATGACGTTTATCGCACTGTGTAAGCCCTTAATTCTTAAGGGCGAACACAGGTGCGCGTTAATCTGACAATAACGTGCGATTTAGGATATGTACTTTTCCTTTTTAAATATTCTGCTATTAAATATGTATGACAACAAAAGACAGCACAACCACAGCAAAAGAACCTATAGCCTTTGAAATATTTCCTTGGCATGAAAATTTTTGCACTGACATTTCCATTATTGACGAGCAGCATCGCCAACTTGTTATGCTTTTAAACAAATTGGCATCGCACCTTGCAAATCGCTCAGAGGAAATAGAGTTAAATGCTGTATTTGTGGAATTGGCCGAATATGCTGATTTTCATTTCAAAACTGAAGAGAAAATATGGCGTGAATACTTTCATGATGACCCGGCTGTTATTAGTCATGAGGCAACGCACAAATCATTTATTGATGAAGTTGTTGCTCTAAAAGAAAACAAGGACGGGGAAAGTCTTGATGATGTCATCCGTAAAATTGTTTCTTTTTTAGCAAAGTGGCTTGCCTATCACATTCTTGATTCTGATAAAAGAATGGCCAAGACTGTTTTAGAAATTAAAAACGGTCATTCAATAGAAGACGCTACTAAAATTGCTACTGATTATATGAGCGGTTCTATGAAGTTGCTCATTGAAACTGTTATTACGATGTATGACAGCCTTTCAACACGTACAATGGACCTCATAAGGGAAAAATCTAAACGTCAAAAAGCCGAAGAGGCTTTGCTGGCAAGTGAAGAACGTTGGAATTTTATACTCCAGGGCAGCGATGAGGCATATGGGGTTGGGACATAGATAATAAGGACTTTTTCGTATCACAAAATACTGAAGCAATATTTAATTTACTTAATATTAGTGGCATTAATGAACATCAAAAAATTGAAATACATCCTGAGGATATTGATAGTGCGCGGACAAAACTTAAAGACCATATCAGGGGAAAGACAGAATATTTCTCACATAAATACAGGATAAAAATAAGCAAATATCAATGGCGATGGATACTAAGTAAAGGGAAAGTCGTTAAGTGGGACGATACAGGAATTCCTCTGAGAATGATTGGTATTCATACAAACATTACTGAGCGGGAACTTGCCTCAATATTATATAAAAATAGTAATCAAGCCATGTTTGTAACAGATTCTGACCTAAATATTATGAATGTAAACGCCGCCTTCACTAATATTACTGGATATACGGAAGAAGATGTCATTGGTAAAAATCCCAGGCTTTTAGCATCTGGACAGCATACTATAGAATTCTACGAGGAAATGTGGAAATCCATCACCGAAAATGGCGAATGGAGAGGGGAGATATGGAATAAGCGTAAGAATGGCGTAATATTCCCAGAAATATTGACCATTAAGCGTATTAAATCAGATGATCACCAAAGTGAGTTTTATTGTGCGCTATTTTCCGATAATTCCGAACAATATTTCAACTATAAAGCTGTTGAAAACGCGAAGAGAAAAGCTGAAGAAGCCAACTTAGTTAAATCAACTTTTCTAGCAACTATGTCCCATGAATTGCGGACACCATTAAATGCTATACTTGGCCTTAGTGAAACCATTATGCTGCATACATTCGGGCCTGTTGGCTCAGAAAAATACGAAGAATATCTCAAGGATATATTTGTTAGCGGCCATTATTTGCTCGATCTAATAAATGACATATTAGATATTTCAGCAATTGAAGCTCAAAAAAGAACACTGGAAATAGAAAGTTTTGATATAAACACTGAAATTATCGAAAGCACCAACATATGGGACGTTCTAGCAGCTAAAAGTAACATCTCAATTGAAGTTGTCGCCGATAAGACCTTACCAAAAATCAATGCTGATCTGCGTTCAGTTAAACAAATAATTTATAATATTGTCTCTAATGCCATCAAATTCTCAAAACCCAATGGTAATATATTCATACGAACCAAAAACGAAAAGGGAGTGCTGAAATTATCGGTGGAAGACCAAGGCATAGGTATAGCTGAAAAATCACTGAAAAAAATATTCGAACCATTTTACCGTGAACAAACTGCTGTAAAGACGGCCTATCCTGGCACAGGGCTTGGGCTTTCCATTGTGAAGACTTTGGTTGAAGCCCATGATGGTGAGATCAATATAACCAGCACTCTAGGCAAGGGCACTCTTGTTGAAGTGACACTGCCAATACTTAACGAAAATTATGACATTCTTAAGTCGTGATATTTATTAACAAACAGCACTTTTGCGTAGCTTTTGCTGGTAAAATAATCATAGAAAATCAACACATGTATCCTTGTTAAACAGTATTACTTCAGCATGTAATGAATGGGCCAGAAGCACAGCGTATAAATTTTTCTTTCAATAACACTCAAAAAGCACTTGTGCTGTGCGTTTGTCCTGTTATAAGCATCGCCAGATTTTGAGACGTCTTTTTGGGCGTCGCGCTGATGATCATGGTATCGGGAAGGGAAGACCTAAACTCTTTATCCTTAGGTGATCAAAAGCAGATTGAAGTTAGTGCGGGCGTGGCGGAATTGGTAGACGCGCTAGATTTAGGTTCTAGTGTCCTTGCGGCGTGGAAGTTCGAGTCTTCTCGCCCGCACCATAACTTTCAATTATGAATCAAAAATTTGTCTTAAACAAAAAAATTGGGCAGTCCCATGCAAGTAGAAGAATTGTTGAACGAAGGTTTGAAGCGCGAATTTAAAGTGGTCATTACCGCTGATCAAATCGCAGATAAGCTAAACACCGTCCTTAGTCAGTATCAATCACAAGTGAAAATGAAGGGCTTCCGTCCCGGTAAAGCACCTCTTTCACTCTTGAAAAAGCTTCACGGTGATGCCGCGATGAACCAAGTTATTCAAGAGAGCGTGAACGATAGCGCTGAGAAGCTATTCGCAGACAACGATATTCGTCCTGCCATGCAGCCCAAAGTAGCCGTTGGTGACATTGAAGAAGGCAAAGACTTAAGCTTTACTGTTGCTGTTGAAATGCTTCCTAATGTTGACATCGCTGACTTTAAAGCGCCGGCCCTTGACCGTTTGGTTTCAGACGTGAGCGACAAAGAAGTGGACGAGTTCCTAGTAAAGCTTGCTGAACAACAAAAAAGCTTCACCAAAGCTGCTAAAACAACCAAAGCCGCTTTAGGCAACGCTGTATTGATCGATTTTGCTGGCTCTATTGCTGGTGAAGCATTTGAAGGCGGTTCAGGCGAAGACTTCCAACTTGAGCTAGGCTCTGGTTCGTTCATCCCTGGTTTTGAAGAGCAACTCGTTGGTGTTAAAGCTGGCGACAAGCAAGACGTGGCTGTTCCTTTCCCAGCTGATTATCACGCTGAACATCTTGCGGGCAAAGAAGCTGTTTTTGCAGTAACTGTTAAAGAAGTACAAAAAGCCGCCCCTGCTAAAGTGAACGACGAACTAGCCGTTGGCTTTGGTCTTGAAGACCTTGCAGCGCTTAAAGTATCCGCTAAAGAAAATATGAGCCAAGAAACAGCTCAACTCTCTCGCGCATATGTAAAGCGTGGTCTGTTGGATGCATTGGCTGATACCTACACATTCGACGTACCTGAAAGCATGGTTGACCTTGAGTTTAAAGGTATCTGGCAGCAAATTCAGCAAGACGCAATTATGAGTGGTGAATCTAAAGCAGAAGACTTCGAGGGTCTTGAAGGCCCAGCAGACACCGATGAAGCTGCTGAGTACCGTGAAATTGCAGAACGCCGCGTGCGCCTTGGTTTGCTTTTGAGTGAAATTGGCACAACCAACAGCATTCAAGTGACAGAGCAAGAGATCAACGCGAAAGTCTTCGAAGAAGTTCGTAAGTATCCTGGTCAAGAACAGCAAGTTTTTGAATATTTTCAAAAGAATGAGCAAGCCAAAGCACAGCTTCGCGCCCCTATCTTTGAAGAAAAGGTAGTGGACTTCATCTTAGAAATGGCTGAAATCACTGATAAAACTGTTAGCCGTGAAGCGCTTGAAAAAGCTGTTAGCGAAGGCGACGATGCAGACGCTAAGCCAGCTAAAAAAACAGCGAAGAAAAAAGCACCTGCTAAGAAAGCCGCTGCTAAGAAGCCTGCTGCTAAGAAGCCTGCTGCTAAGAAGCCTGCTGCTAAGAAAGCACCTGCGAAAAAAGCTGCGCCTAAAAAGGCCGCGGCTAAGAAGCCTGCTGCTAAAAAAGCACCTGCTAAGAAAGCCGCTGCTAAAAAGTAAGCTAAGCTTTTATACTAATTTAAAAGGGTCGCGTTTTTCGCGGCCCTTTTTGTACGTGCAGCGTCGCAAATTTGCCATTCAGTCTGAATGCTACTATCGTCTCATGCAAATGGAGGGGCCCATCATGTATATGAATTTTAAAAAGACAGTATCCGTACTAGCAATCACTACGAGCCTAACGCTTGTCGCTTGCTCTGAGGCTGAAACACCGCTTAACACAAACCCATATCGTGCTCAGGGTGTGATCGCAGGGACGTTGCCTGAAATTATCGCTAGCTTAGACGCTGGTGAAGTGACCTCAGAGCAACTTGTAGGGCTATATCTTAAGCGTATTGCTTCTATGAACACCAGTGGTCCGGAGCTTCGTGCTGTTCTCAGTATAAATCCAAATTTAGTTAAAGAAGCAATTGCAGCAGATAAACTGCGTCGCGAAGGTTCCGTTCTTGGGCCTCTCCATGGTGTACCAATTTTGCTTAAGGATAACATTGAAACTAAGGATGATTTGCCAACCACGGCAGGGTCATATGCGCTCAAGGACAATTATACAGGACGGGATAGCCCGTTGGTCGCTGGGCTCCGTGCGCAAGGCGCCATCATCTTGGGTAAAAGTAACCTAAGTCAGTGGGCAAACTTCCGCTCTGAAAGCTCTAACAGTGGTTGGTCTGCTCTTGGTGGCCAAGTGAAAAACCCACATGTGATGGACCGCAGCCCATGTGGCTCTAGTTCTGGTTCAGGTGCAGGAATGGCGGCATCTTTTGCTGCTGCAACGGTAGGCACAGAAACTGACGGCTCTGTTATTTGCCCGTCTAGCGTTAATGGCATTGTCGGCTTCAAGCCCACAGTAGGCTTGGTGCCGCAAGATTATATCGTGCCGATCTCTGTCTCGCAGGATACCGCAGGCCCAATGACTAAATCGGTTGAGGGGGCGGCTATCATGATGGATGCCATGACCCAGGGGCGAGGAAATTTTGTAGCAGCACTCAGCGCAAGCTCTCTAAAAGGTGTTAGGTTAGGGGTGCTGCGTGTTGATGTGGGGGAAGACGCAGAAGTCGCAGCGCTATATGATGCTGCCATTAAGAATCTTGAGGCAGCTGGTGCCACCATTGTTGAGGTCGGCCAAGCTGACATGCTGCAAAGCTTCGGTGAATTTAGCTATGACCTGCTGCAATATGAATTTAAGGACGGCCTTAACAGCTATTTGGCGTCCACACCCAAGGCTGTAACCGCTCGTACACTCTCTGACCTGATTAAGTTTAACAAAGCTTACGAAGAGATTGAGCTTAAGGTGTTTGATCAAAGCATATTCGTGAAGTCTAACAAAAAAGGACCGCTCACGGACCAAGCGTATATAGACGGGAAAGTCTCAACACAGTCTGATGCCCGTGCAGGTGTGATTGATAAACTGCTGAGTGAGTATGATTTGGGTGCGCTTGTTTCTCTGTTTGGCGCATATGGTCCGCTTGTAACACCTGGCGAGGGTGAGAACTGGGAAAACTATCCGTCGATGGGGTCGGTTGCAGCAATTGCGGGCTATCCACATATTACCGTTCCGATGGGAACAGTTAATGACTTTCCTTTTGGGTTATCGCTCATTGGAACAGCAGGTAGTGACGAAACTATCGTAAGTTATGGCTATGCCTATGAGCAGCGCTCTCAAAAAAGGGCAAAACCTGCGTATAAGCGCACAATTGAATAGCTTTTGGTAACTTTTTTTCTACAAGTGCAATATAGGGCTTTACCTTGTCTTCAAGCCTTTGCTAAGTCTTAGGGTAGGGGCATTTACCACTCGAGTGAATGCAAATTAATTTGGGAGCTACCTGATGAACGATCCGTTTGATACTTATGCCAATACTTTGGTGCCAATGGTTGTGGAGCAAACTGCACGCGGCGAGCGTTCGTTTGATATATATTCACGACTGCTGAAAGAGCGCATTATTTTTCTAACCGGTCAGGTCAACGATCATGTTGCTAGCCTTATCGTGGCGCAGCTGTTGTTCCTAGAGGCTGAGAACCCAGAGAAGGATATTTCCTTCTATATCAATTCGCCAGGCGGTGTGGTGACCAGTGGTCTATCTATCTATGACACCATGCAATATGTTCGCCCAAAGATCGCGACCATGGTTATTGGTCAGGCTTGTTCTATGGGTTCTTTGCTGCTTACAGCGGGTGACGCTGGTATGCGCTATGCACTGCCTAACTCACGCGTCATGATTCATCAGCCATCAGGTGGTGCGCAGGGCCAAGCAACGGACATCGAAATTCAGGCTCGTGAGATTTTAAAAACACGCGCTCGTCTCAACGAAATTTATGTCAAACACACAGGCCAAAAGCTTAAAGTTGTGGAAGCTGCTATGGAGCGTGATAACTTCATGTCTCCAGAGGAAGCTAAGGACTTTGGCCTCATTGATGAGGTATTTGTTAAGCGTGAGGACCCTAAAGCTGACGCTTAGATACTAAAATATACGCTGAAAGTGGTTTTTTAAGCGTTTAAGCGTATATTTAGGCAGCTTAACCCTTGTAATTAGGGTCTATAGGTGCGATTTAGATTGCAAGAGGCCAATAAAGGCCGATTTATGAAGGTGAGTAACGAGTTTTGACTTCTGAGAGCGAAAATACAAAAAATACGCTTTATTGCTCCTTCTGCGGCAAAAGCCAGCATGAAGTACGTAAACTAATCGCAGGACCAACGGTCTTTATCTGTGATGAGTGTGTCGAGCTTTGTAACGACATTATTAAAGAAGAAAACAAAAGCCAACTGGCCAGCAAGGACGAAGGTGTGCCAACGCCACAAGAAATCCTTGATGTGCTTAATGATTATGTCATTGGGCAAGCGTGGGCGAAGAAGGTTTTGGCTGTAGCGGTGCATAACCACTATAAGCGCCTAAACCACTCAGCGACGGGCGGCGAAGTTGAACTTGCAAAATCAAACATCTTGCTAGTGGGGCCAACGGGCTGTGGTAAAACACTTCTCGCACAAACCCTCGCACGCATTTTGGACGTACCGTTCACCATGGCTGATGCTACAACGCTTACCGAAGCGGGCTATGTGGGTGAAGACGTTGAAAATATCATCCTGAAGCTATTGCAAGCGGCTGATTATAATGTTGAGCGCGCACAGCGCGGTATTGTTTATATCGATGAGGTTGATAAGATTAGCCGCAAGGCTGACAACCCATCTATCACCCGCGATGTATCGGGTGAGGGCGTGCAACAAGCGCTTCTTAAAATTATGGAAGGCACTGTTGCGTCTGTTCCACCTCAAGGAGGTCGTAAGCATCCGCAGCAAGAGTTTCTTCAAGTAGATACCACAAATATCTTGTTCATTTGCGGCGGTGCTTTCTCGGGCCTTGATAAACTTATCGGGGACAGATTGCAGGGCAAGTCTATTGGTTTTGGTGCATCTGTATCATCACCTGATGACCGCGGTGTTGGTGAGCTGTTTATGGAAACTGAACCTGAGGATCTGTTGAAGTTCGGCTTGATCCCTGAGTTTGTTGGCCGTGTTCCAGTTATCGCAACGCTCACAGACCTTGATGAAGATGCCTTGGTGCGGATACTATCCGAACCTAAGAACGCTCTTATCAAGCAATACGGTGAGCTATTTGGCATGGATAGTGCCAAGCTTACATTTACCGATGATGCCATGTTCGCGGTTGCTAAGCGTGCGGTTCAGCGCAAAACAGGTGCCCGCGGCCTTAGATCTATCATGGAAGAAATTTTGCTCGATACTATGTTTGATTTGCCAGCGGCTGAGGGCGTCGATGAAGTTGTTATCAGCGCTGAAGTGGTGGACGGCAACGCAAAGCCACTGCTTATATACGGCGAAGATGACAACAAGAAAAAAGCAGACAAAAAAGCTTAAGGTGAGCCACTAGGCGGTCCGCCGCCAAGTTAATTTCCCTAAGTTAGTTTCAAGGACAGAAGAAACATCATGGATACTCCAGATACTTCCCAGACAGTTTTATTCCCAGTATTACCACTTCGTGACATCGTGGTGTTCCCGCATATGATCGTGCCGCTATTCGTTGGCCGTGAGAAATCCGTGAGCGCGCTTGAAGAAGTGATGAAAGAGGATAAGCAAATCCTTTTGGTCGCGCAGAAAGATTCGTCCGATGACGATCCAAAAGCCGATAATCTGTTTGAGATCGGTACGCTGTCTAACGTATTGCAAATGCTTAAGCTGCCAGACGGCACAGTGAAGGTGCTCGTAGAAGGTAAACAACGTGTAAAAGTGCTGGGTTACCCGCGTACAGATACATATTTTGAAGCCGAAGCTATTCTAATTGAAGAAGATGAAAGTGCAGAGAAAGAGCTTGAGCCACTCTCACGCTCAGTCATCACGCAGTTTGAGCAATATGTGAAGCTCAACAAGAAAATTCCTGCGGAGGTGATGCCAACTATTCATGAGATTACCTCTAAGTCTAAATTGGCTGACACCATCGCATCGCATCTGGCGTTGAAAATTGACGACAAGCAAGCCTTGCTCGCAAACATCGACATAGCACATCGCCTTGAACAAATTTATGGCTATATGGAAGGTGAAATTTCCGTCCTGCAAGTTGAGAAGAAAATTCGTGGTCGTGTTAAGCGCCAGATGGAAAAAACGCAACGCGAATATTATTTGAATGAGCAGATGAAGGCTATCCAAAAAGAACTCGGCGAATCCGATGATGGCCGCGAAGAGATGGCAGAGCTTGAAGAGAAAATTCTCAAAACCAAGCTAAGCAAAGAAGCCAAGGAAAAATGTACGTCTGAGCTTAAGAAGCTGAAGAACATGAGCCCAATGTCGGCGGAAGCCACTGTGGTGCGTAATTATCTTGATTGGATGCTGTCTATTCCGTGGGGCACACGCCGCCGCGTGAAAAAAGATATCACCAAAGCTCAAATGGTTTTGGATGTGGATCACTACGGTCTTGAAAAGGTTAAAGAGCGCATCATTGAGTATCTAGCAGTGCAGCAACGGGCTAAAAAGCTTAAAGGCCCGATCCTTTGTTTGGTTGGTCCTCCTGGTGTTGGTAAAACATCGCTCGGTAAGTCTATTGCCAAGGCAACGGGACGCGAATTTATTCGCTTCTCACTCGGCGGTGTTAGGGACGAATCAGAAATTCGTGGACACCGACGTACTTACATTGGCTCTATGCCTGGTAAAGTGATGCAATCTATGAAAAAAGCTGGCAGTACAAATCCGCTGTTCCTTTTGGATGAGATCGATAAGATGGGCCAAGACTTCCGCGGTGACCCAGCGTCAGCGCTCCTCGAAGTGCTAGACCCTGAGCAAAACAACAAATTTAACGACCATTACCTTGAGGTTGATTATGACCTTTCTGATGTGATGTTCGTGACCACGGCTAATTCAATGGATATGCCTGGCCCGCTGATGGATCGTATGGAAATCATTCGCCTCAGCGGTTATACCGAAGACGAAAAGGTTGAAATTACCAAACGTCATTTGGTTGAAAAGCAATTGGCTGATCACGGTATGAAAAAAGGTGAGTGGATAATCTCTGATGGGGCTATTCGCGATATCATACGCTATTATACCCGTGAAGCTGGCGTACGTAACCTAGAGCGCGAGCTAGCGAAGCTTATCCGTAAAGCCCTCAAGCAAATCATTGAAGGTTCCAAGAAAAATGTGTCGGTAACGACCCGCAATCTTGGTCAGTATCTTGGTGTGCGTCGCTTTAAATACGGTGAAATTGAAGAGGAAGATCAAATTGGACTGACCACTGGTCTTGCGTGGACACAAGTTGGTGGTGAATTGCTGGCAATTGAAGCAGTGACAGTGCCAGGTAAAGGTGCGATCAAGCAAACAGGTAAGCTCGGCGATGTGATGAAAGAATCAATCGATACAGCGCGCTCTTATGTACATTCACGCTGTGTAGATTTTGGTATTCACCCAGATAACTTCACGACTAAAGATATCCACGTTCACGTACCAGAAGGGGCGACACCAAAGGACGGTCCTTCGGCTGGTATCGCCATGGTGACATCTATTGTGTCAACGCTGACTGGCAACCCTGTGCGTAAAGACATCGCCATGACAGGTGAGGTGACGCTCCGCGGACGGGTGTTCCCGATTGGGGGACTCAAGGAAAAACTTCTCGCGGCGCTTCGCGGCGGTACGAAAACCGTACTGATTCCCGCTGAAAACGAGAAGGATTTGGCAGAGATTCCCGACAATGTGAAGAAGGGATTGGATATTATCCCCGTTTATGAGGTCGATGACGTATTAAAATTGGCACTAGTGAATCCACTAGAGCCAATCGAAATGCCTCAAGATAAGGAAATTAGCCAAATATCTGATAAAGAAGGGGATAATGGGACTGAGTTAACCACTCATTAATGCCTGTTATCGACCTTTTTTAAAAATGCAAGTGAAAAAAGTTACAAAAACCGCAGCTTTCTGCGGTTTTTTACTTTGACAGATGGATTTTTTTGCAACAAACTTCTTTGGCATTTCGCAATTACTTTTTTAATGACAACCAGAGGGGGATACCTTGAATAAAAATGATCTTATCTCAGCAGTAGCTGAATCCGCAGGACTTTCAAAAGCAGACGCTGGTAAAGCAGTAGACGGCGTATTCGGTGCAATCACTGGCTCACTAGCTGGTGGTGGTGACTGTCGCCTAGTTGGTTTCGGCACTTTCTCAGTAGCTGACCGTAAAGCATCTGTTGGCCGTAACCCACGTACGGGTGAAAGCATCAACATTCCTGCTTCTAAACAGCCTAAGTTTAAAGCTGGTAAAGCTCTTAAAGACGCAGTGAACCACTAAGTCTTTTTGCTAAAATAATTATCAAACGGCTGCGGTTATCAATACCGCGGCCGTTTTTTATTTCATAATACTAAAAAGGGGCTAGACAGCGCCGTACAATGTGATAGAAACCCGCATCAACATCGAAATGGGTGATTAGCTCAGTTGGTAGAGCATCTCGTTTACACCGAGAGGGTCGGCGGTTCGAGCCCGTCATCACCCACCATTTCAAAACCCCTGCAGCAATGCGGGGGTTTTTGTGTTTTAGCTATAGGTCATAGAGACGTCTGAAGAGTTTTCGTTGTAGATAGTGACTGGCGGTGACCATCCAGCACATCAATTCGATAGTACCCGACAGGGACCTTTTTTTCTTATAGAGAAAATTATGAGCCTTAACGGATTTTGCCAGCACCTTCGCGCCAATTTCTTTGCGCGCATCACTGTAGCTATCCACTGTGCCGCTTTCTATGGCATCAACCAGCGCCAGCGCATCATCAATGCCCAAGTTCATGCCGCGAGCATCGGTGGGCGTGGTGCAGTGGGCACTATCACCGGCTAGCAAAACACGGCCCTCGCGGTATCGGTCCGCCTGTTTAAAGGCGAGCTTGAAGGTGGCTTGATAGTGGACTTTTTTAACGTCAAAAACTTGTTCTATAAGTTCCATGATGTCACCGCGGGCTGAACCAATACTGATGCGTTGTTTTTCGATAGGAATGCAGCCCATCGCAACCTTGGTCCCAAGAATGCTGGAGTAAGCAGCTATAGTGTTAAATTCTAAGGTGTCTCCAACGTCAATATCAGCAATAAATCCTTCTTCTTCAAGGTCTTGACCTACATATTCAATACCCATCATCTCTCTTATAGATGAGTGGATGCCATCACAGGCAACGACCCACTCATAGGTTTTTACTTGGCCATCATCAAAAGTAACATCAGCTGACATTTCATTATTTTTGACGCTCTCAACGCGCCGTCCGTGCTGTACGGTTACGCCGTATTTTTTCAGTGCCTGTGTGATGTGAAATTCGGTACGGTTAAGCGCGAGGCCTATCATGTAGGTACTGTTTTCATAAAGTGGTGAAAAGTTGAGCTTGAGGATGTCGCGACCCGCGCGGTTGAAGCGTAACTTAGTGATTTTCATACCCTCGCGTTCCATGGCGTCGCCCGCACCGCAAGCCCGTAATTTATTAATGGTGTTGGGGATGATGCCTACAGCGCGAGACAGCTCTGATGGCCCGTCCCGGCGATCAACTATTTCAACAGGGAAACCGCGTCGTGCCAATTCTGTGGCTACTGTAAGCCCAACTGGGCCCGCGCCGATTACCAAAATTGTCACAGTAAGCTCCTCTTAGTACGTATGGTTGTCTTCCTTTGCTTTTCGGTGCGATTGCACGCAATGTCAAGCGCTGAACTTTTAGGAGTAAATGCATCTTGAATGCGCTATAAGCCAAGCATGGACCATAGTGATAAAAATAATAATGATAATGTCTATGAAGCGACGTGGGCTCCTGCTGATCCGCGTGAGCCAGGACAGGGGCATGCGCGCTTTGGCGACGGTAAGGTCGGCAGCAAGGTGCGTATCTTGGGTGTTATGCATCCAGTGCTGAATTTGTTTGTCTTAGCCTTTGATAGTATCTTTAATCGCTCGCGCTTGGTGGCAGGGGTACTGCTTCTCATTCTCACAGGATTGTTGGTGATTTTATGGCTTTCTGGACTGTTAGCAAATTGGAAATAAATTGAATTATCCACAGATAATACAACTACTTAATAAGAAATTACATAAAAGGTAAAAAAAGCGGTTGACTGTTTGGCTCCTGAGACCTAGAAACCACTTCGCAAGCAGCTAGCGGGTGTAGCTCAGTTGGTTAGAGTATCGGCCTGTCACGCCGAGGGTCGCGAGTTCGAGTCTCGTCACTCGCGCCAGCTTCTTGCAAAATAAAACGTGTCACTTCGGTGATGCGTTTTTTTGTGTCTTTTTACCTAAAAGATTATCCAATATTACCTATAGCTATTTCTATATATGAACATGTGATTTCGGCGATGTTTTCGTGGCTATTTCTGCGGCAACCTAAGTGAATCAAAGCCTAGGTAAATATCATTTTATTAGTCATGTTTCAAAGCGTGCTATACCTTCAATTAAAATAGTGTATGTATAGTATGAATTGGGGCTTTACCTTATGGCTTTTCGGCTATAAAAAGAGCCACATGTTTTGGACTAGGAAGCAAAGGGAACTCCTATGGAGTCTTTATTGAGCGAATATCTTCCGATCCTTATTTTTCTAGGGATTGCGATTGCGTTTTCAGTGGTGTTTGTTGGGCTAGCGATGCTCGTCGCTAAACAATCACCAGACGAAGAAAAATTATCAGCATATGAGTGTGGCTTTGATGCTTTTGAAGATGCGCGGCATCAATTTGATGTGCGCTTCTATCTCGTCGCCATTTTGTTCATCATTTTTGACTTGGAAATCGCCTTCTTGTTTCCTTGGGCTGTGAGCCTCGGTGATATCGGGTTTTATGGATTTTGGTCGATGATGCTTTTCCTCGGTATCCTTACCGTTGGGTTTATCTATGAGTGGAAAAAAGGAGCTTTGGAATGGGAGTAGCATCCACACCTGATGTTCCAGCTGACGCTGAAGCGGAAATTCGCGACGATGAGTTTTTAGCTGGTCTCAACCAACAGCTTGATGACAAAGGCTTTGTTGTAACAAGTCTTGAAGACATCATCCACTGGGCTCGTACGGGCTCACTCTGGTGGATGACCTTTGGTCTGGCATGTTGTGCTGTTGAGATGATGCACACCTCAATGCCGCGTTACGACGTTGAGCGTTTTGGTTTTGCACCACGCGGCTCACCCCGTCAAAGTGACGTGATGATCGTTGCTGGTACACTCACCAACAAAATGGCGCCAGCCATGCGCAAGGTCTACGACCAGATGCCAGAGCCACGTTATGTGATCTCCATGGGCAGTTGCGCTAACGGTGGTGGCTATTATCACTATTCATATTCTGTTGTGCGCGGCTGTGACCGTGTGGTGCCTGTTGACATTTATGTCCCAGGGTGCCCACCGACCGCTGAGGCACTGCTATACGGTGTGCTGCAATTGCAGCGCAAAATTCGTCGCACGGGTACGCTCGAGCGCTAAGTTAGTTTAAGCGGGCAGGGATGTTCGCGGTTAGTAGAAGGAGCGCAGGAGCGCATGACTGATACGACCTTAATCGATTTAGGCGATTATATCGCCGACAAGCTAGAGAACGAGGTGACTAGCACCTCAGTCTCTCGTGGTGAGCTATGTGTGAACGCGCGGGCTGAGCATATTGTTAAAGTGCTTACTTTTCTGCGTGATGACCCTGAGTGTCGCTTTAAACTTTTTGTTGATATGTGCGGTGTAGACTTCCCAGAACGCACCCAGCGTTTTGAAGTGGTGTATCATCTGCTCAGCGTGCACCTGAACCGCCGTGTGCGGATCAAAGTCATCACTGATGAAGACACTGCTGTACCGTCTGCTGTTGCAGTGTTCTCAGCCATTAACTGGTTTGAGCGTGAAGCATGGGACATGTATGGCATCTTCTTTAGTGGTCATCCTGATCTTCGTCGTTTGCTTACTGATTATGGCTTCCAGGGCCATCCGCTTAGAAAAGATTTCCCGCTCTCTGGTCACGTTGAAGTGCGCTACTCAGAAGAAGAGAAGCGCGTTATTTACGAACCACTAGAACTAAAACAAACATTCCGTGACTTTGACTTTATGAGCCCATGGGAAGGTGCGAAGTACATCTTGCCGGGCGATGAAAAAGCAAACGATGGGGAGGACGCATAATGGCTGAAGTAGATATCAAGAACTATAGCCTAAACTTTGGTCCGCAGCATCCTGCAGCCCACGGTGTATTGCGTATGGTTATGGAGCTAGACGGTGAGATTATTGAGCGTGTGGATAGCCACATCGGCTTGTTGCACCGCGGCACGGAAAAACTCATCGAGCATAAGCAGTATTTGCAAGCAACGCCTTACTTTGACCGATTAGATTATGTTGCGACGATGAACCAAGAACATGCCTTCGTACTTGCAATTGAAAAGTTACTTGAGTGTGAAGTGCCAGAGCGCGGTCAGTATGTCCGTGTGCTCTTTTGTGAAATTGGTCGTATCTTGAACCACCTGATGAACTGCTTGGCCCACGCGATGGACGTTGGCGCGCTAACACCTATCCTTTGGGGTTTTGAAGAGCGCGAAAAGCTAATGTGCTTTTATGAACGCGTTTCAGGTGCTCGTTTGCACTCAAACTATTTCCGTCCAGGCGGCGTAGCACAAGATCTGCCAGCAGGCCTAGCCGAAGACATCATGACATGGACCGAAGAGTTTCCAGCAATCATGGATGATATCGAATCTCTTCTCGTTGAGAACCGTATCTTTAAGCAGCGTAATGTTGATATTGGCGTTTTCTCTACCGAAGAAGCTCTCGACTGGGGGTTCACTGGGCCGATGCTAAGAAGCACAGGCGCTGCATGGGACTTGCGCAGATCGCAGCCATATGAAGTGTATGACAAGATGGACTTTAAGGTGGCTGTCGGTAAGCAGGGTGACTGTTATAGCCGCTTTATGCTGCGCCTCGCTGAGATGCGTGAAAGCCTAAAGATCATTCAACAGTGTCTAAATGATATGCCAGGCGGCCCTGTTAGCTCAATGGATCGTAAAATTGTACCACCACCACGTGCTGAAATTAAAACCAGTATGGAATCGCTTATCCACCACTTCAAAATCTTTACTGAGGGCTTCAAAGTGCCTGAAGGTGAGGTTTATGCAGCGGTTGAAGCGCCTAAGGGTGAGTTTGGTGTCTATCTAGTCTCTGATGGCTCTAACAAGCCATACCGTTGTAAAATACGTGCGCCAGGATATGCGCACTTGCAGTCCATGGATTTCTTATGCCGCGGACATATGCTGGCTGACGCACCAGCCATTTTGGGTGCGATGGATGTAGTGTTTGGTGAGGTTGACCGATGAGTGCTGCTGCGAAAAAATCATTTGCATGGAGCAAAGACGTTGAAAAAAGCGTCAAAGCCCATATCGCAAAATACCCTGAGGGCAAACAGCAAAGCGCTGTTATGCCGCTGCTAGACTTGGCCCAGCGCCAAAATGGTGGTTGGTTGTCACAGGAATGTATTGAATATGTTGCGACTTACCTCGGTATGCCAGCAATGAAGGTGATGGAGGTCGCGACCTTCTACACCATGTATATTTTGAAGCCTATTGGACAGCACCATGTTCAGGTTTGCGGCACCACGCCTTGTTGGTTGCGCGGCTCTGATAAAATTATGGCAGCGGCATCCAAAAAGCTGGGTATCAAAAAAGGCGAAACAACTAAGGACGGTAAATTTACCTTGTCTGAAGTAGAGTGTCAGGGCGCTTGCGTCAACGCACCTATGGTTATGATCGACGATGATTACTTCGAAGATCTAACCGAAGAGAGCGTTAAAGCGATCCTAGAAGACTATGCAAATGGTAAAACACCGAAGCCTGGTCCGCAAAACACCCGCCATACGTCAGAACCTGAAGGTGGCTTGACCACACTCAAAACTGTAGGGGATGCGTAATGTTGCAAGATAAAGATCGTATTTTCACCAATCTCTACGGCCTAGAGGATGCTGGCATTGACGGCGCTATGAAGCGCGGCGACTGGGACGGTACCAATGATATTCTGAGCAAGGGTCCTGAATGGATCATCGAGCAGATGAAAGAATCTGGCCTTCGTGGTCGTGGAGGCGCTGGTTTCCCAACGGGTCTCAAGTGGTCCTTTATGCCGAAAGAGAGCGATGGTCGACCGTCCTACTTGGTCGTAAACGCTGATGAAGGCGAGCCGGGCACCTGTAAAGACCGTGATTTGATGCGTCATGACCCGCATAAGCTAATCGAGGGTTGCTTAATCGCAGGTTTCGCCATGCACGCGGTTGCGGCTTATATTTATATTCGCGGTGAATTTGTCCGCGAAGCTGAGGCGCTCAACAAAGCCATTGAAGAAGCCCGCGCAAAAGGTTTCCTTGGTGAGAACGCTTGTGGCTCAGGTTATTCTTTTGACGTGCATGTTCATCGCGGTGCTGGTGCGTATATCTGCGGCGAAGAAACAGCGCTTATTGAAAGCCTTGAGGGCAAAAAAGGCCAACCACGCCTGAAGCCGCCATTCCCTGCTAACGTAGGTGTTTGGGGCTGTCCAACAACTGTTAATAACGTCGAATCAATCGCTGTTGCGCCGACCATCTTGCGTCGCGGTGCTAACTGGTTCGCCAATTTGGGTCGTGAAAATAACACGGGCACCAAAGTCTTTTGTATCTCTGGTCACGTTAACAACCCTTGTAACGTTGAAGAAGAGATGGGTATTCCGCTTAAAGAGCTTATTGAAAAGCACGCTGGCGGCGTCATTGGTGGATGGGATAACCTTCTTGCTGTGATCCCTGGTGGCTCATCTGTTCCGCTCCTGCCAAAAGACATTTGTGATACCGTGTTGATGGACTTTGATAGCTTGCGTGCTGAACAGTCTGGGCTTGGTACAGCTGCTGTGATTGTTATGAACAAAGACACAGACATCGTTAAGGCGATTGCGCGCCTCAGCGAGTTTTATAAACATGAAAGCTGCGGTCAGTGTACACCGTGCCGTGAAGGTACGGGCTGGATGTGGCGTGTGATGGAGCGTTTGGTTGAAGGCAATGCAGAGATCGAAGAGATCGACATGCTGCTGAATGTTACCAAACAAATTGAAGGCCACACTATTTGTGCGCTTGGTGATGCGGCGGCTTGGCCAATTCAGGGTTTAATGCGCCATTTCCGCGGGGAAGTGGAAGCGCGTATTGAGGCCTATAAACAAGCCCATGCACAAGCGGCGGAGTAAGATAAATGCCTACACTTACTATTAATGGTCAGGAAGTTGAAGTAGAGGGTGGCTCAACCGTTATGCAAGCGGCTGAGAAGCTTGGCTTTGAAATCCCTCGTTTTTGTTATCACGAGCGCCTTTCTATTGCGGGTAACTGCCGTATGTGCCTCGTTGAGATGGAGCGCTCACCAAAGCCAATCGCAAGCTGCCAAATGCCAGCAGGCGACGGTATGGTAATTCACACCAATAGCGAAATCGTCAAGAAAGCACGCGAAGGCGTGATGGAATTTTTGCTGATTAACCACCCGCTTGATTGTCCAGTATGTGATCAAGGCGGCGAATGTGATTTGCAAGACCAATCAATGGGTTACGGTGCTGGTGATAGTCGATATCACGAAGTAAAGCGCGTTGTTAAGAAAAAGAATATGGGCCCGCTCATTGAAACTGAGATGACCCGCTGTATTCACTGTATGCGCTGTGTGCGCTTCGCGACCGAGGTTGCAGGTGTTGATGAACTTGGCGCTCTCTACCGCGGTGAAAACTCTCAAATCACCACTTACATGGATAAAATGCTTGATAGTGAGCTATCGGGCAACGTTTTCGACCTTTGCCCTGTGGGCGCGCTTACTAACAAGCCTTTCTCCTATACGGCCCGTAGTTGGGAGCTGAGCGACCACGACAGCATCGATGTGATGGATGCCATTGGCACTAATATAACTGTAAACACACGCGGAGCGGCGGTTATGCGCATTCTGCCACGTGAAAACGATGCTGTGAACGAAGAGTGGATGTCAGATAAATCACGCTTTGCATACGATGGCCTTGCCAAACGTCGCTTGGACACACCCTATGTGCGCAAAAGCCGTAAGCTAAACCAAGCTGGCTGGGATGATGCCTTTGGCGCCATTGCTAAAAAGCTTAAAGGGATTAAGGGCACTGAGATTGCAGCAATCGTAGGTGATCAAGCTGGCATGGAAGAAATGCAAGCGATGAAAGACTTGATGGCTGGCCTCGGTAGTGACCGCGTAGAATGCCGCCAAGACGGGGCAGCAATTGATGGGTCTAATCGGGTAGGGTACTTGTTTAACTCTGGCTTGCAAGGCATTGAAAATGCAGACTATATCTTGCTTGTTGGCACCAACCCTAGAGTAGATGCTTCACTGCTTAACACACGCCTACGCAAGGCTGTTGCGAGCGGTGCTAAAGTCGCCAACATCGGCCCTGCAACTGACCTCACTTATGCGGTGGACGAGCTGGGTGCAGATGCCTCACTCCTTACTGGTATAGCTGGTGGTAAAGGCAATGTAGCGAAAGCACTTAAAGCGGCCGAGCGCCCAGCGATTATCGTTGGCCAAGCTGCTATCGGCGGAGCGGACGGTGCTAAGATCCTTAAGGCAGCGCGTGATATTGCAGATAAATACTGTGTTAAAGGTGATTGGAACGGCTTCAACATGTTGCACACAGCGGCTTCTCGGGTTGCAGGTCTTGATCTTGGCCTCACCACAGACGGCGGTGTAGATGCGATTATGGCGGACGCAGAAGCGGGTAAGCTGAAAGCAGTGTTCTTGCTCGGCGCTGACGAAGTTGATACAGCAGCACTGAAAAAGACCTTCACGGTTTATCTTGGTAGCCACGGTGATGCGGGCGTTAAAAACGCTGACGTTATCTTACCGGGCGCTGCTTATACTGAAAAATCAGCCACTTACATCAATACTGAAGGTCGCGCACAGCGCACAACGCTTGCTGTTAATCCTCCAGGTGAGGCAAGGGAAGACTGGACAATTTTGAGAGCGCTCTCTGATGTTCTGGGTTGTACGCTTCCTTATGACCGTATAACTGACCTGCGGGCGAAACTGCCTCTTGGTGAACTTGGTGACAAGCCAAGCGAAGCATGGGGTGACTTTGGCACTAAGGGTAAGATCGCTAAAGCGGATATCACCGCGGCAATCACCGATTATTATATGACAAACCCAATTACACGGGCTTCCAGCATCCTTCGGGACGTTGAAGACGCGCTAAACGGGGCAGACGAGAAGGCAACAGGCACAAATGGTTGATTTCTTTTATAATTTGTATTTGAGCTGGGGCGCCAGCGAAGGCTGGCTTTGGGAAGCCATTGCTATTGTGACCGCCATTTTGGTCGTTACTTTGCCGCTTTTGATCGCGGTTGCCTTTACGGTGTATTTCGACCGTAAGATATGGGCAGCAGTGCAAATGCGCCGTGGTCCTAACGTGGTTGGTCCTTGGGGTATTTTACAGTCATTTGCTGACGGCCTTAAGCTATTCATCAAAGAAACCATTATTCCATCAGGTGCTAATAAGGTTATTTTCCTTCTGGCACCAATGATTACTTTCACTCTAGCGCTAATCTCATGGGCGGTTATTCCGTTTGATGAGCGTATGGCGATTGCTGACATTAACGTTGGTATCCTTTACGTGTTAGCGATCAGCAGCTTAGGTGTTTACGGTATTATCATGTCAGGTTGGGCATCAAATAGCCGCTATCCTTTCCTTGGTGGTCTGCGTTCAGCAGCGCAAATGGTGTCTTATGAAGTGTCCATCGGCTTTATCTTGGTGGTTGTGCTTCTTAAAAGTGGCTCGTTGAACCTTACAGACATTGTGTTAGAGCAAACAGGCGGTGACTACGGAATGCTGCACTGGAACATCTTTATGTTCCTACCAGCTTTCGTGATCTTCTTTATTTCAGCACTGGCTGAGACCAATCGTCCTCCGTTTGACCTTCCTGAGGCTGAAGCTGAGCTTGTGGCTGGTTATCAGGTTGAGTATTCATCCATGGCTTTCGCGCTGTTCTTCCTTGGTGAATATGCAAATATTCTACTAATGAGCGCGATGATGGCTATTTTGTTCCTTGGTGGATGGGCGGCGCCTTTTGAAGCGCTAGACTTTATACCTGGTCCAATTTGGATGATTATCAAGATCTATTTCTTCTTCTGGATGTTCGCGATGGTTAAGGCCTTTGTGCCGCGCTACCGCTATGACCAGTTGATGCGCTTGGGTTGGAAAGTATTTTTGCCGGTGTCGCTCGCTCTCGTAGTGATTTACAGCGGTGTAATGATGTATCTGGGTATGATCCCAGGTATGGCAAATTAAAGGAGCGGTGATAAAATGACTGCTATTTTTAGAGCCATAAAAAGCGGATTTTTGCTAGAGTTTTTGGCAGCCTTTTGGTTGACCACGAAATATATGTTCCGCAAAAAAGCAACGATTAACTATCCGTATGAAAAAGGGCCTCTTAGTCCACGTTTTCGCGGTGAGCATGCGCTGCGTCGTTATCCAAACGGTGAAGAGCGCTGTATTGCTTGTAAGCTATGTGAAGCGATTTGCCCGGCACAAGCCATTGTAATTGAGGCTGCACCGCACGAAGACGGTACGCGCCGCACCACACGCTATGACATTGACATGACCAAATGTATTTACTGTGGTTTTTGTCAAGAAGCATGCCCAGTGGAAGCGATTGTTGAGGGTCCTAACTTTGAGTTTGTTACTGAAACACGGGAAGAGCTGATGTACGACAAAGATAAATTACTGGCCAACGGCGAACGGTGGGAGCGCGAAATTGCGCAAAACATCGCTCTCGATGCGCCGTACCGATAGGAAGCATGTGAAATGATTACCTTACCAGCTATTGCTTTTTACCTTTTTGCCTCCGTGACAGTGTTGTCGGGTGTTCTGGTCATTACATCCAGAAACCCAGTACACTCTGTGCTTTGGCTTATCCTAGCCTTCTTTAGTGCTGCTGGCCTGTTTGTGCTGATGGGCGCTGAGTTCCTCGCCATGCTGCTCGTGATTGTTTATGTGGGCGCTGTGGCGGTGTTGTTCCTATTTGTGGTGATGATGCTAGATATCGACTTCTCTGCACTCAGAGCAAGCTATACAGAGTATTTGCCAATAGGGCTTACCATTACGCTCGCGCTTCTTGTTGAGGTGATCACTTTGGTTTCTGCATGGAAGTTTGGCCCGCAAGTGGTGAGCAACGTCGCTAACAAAACGCCAGACGTTGGTGTTATGGATAACACGCAAGCGCTCGGTAACCTTATTTACACTGATTACATCTTTATTTTCCAAGGCGCTGGTATGGTGCTGCTGGTCGCGATGATTGGTGCGATCGTGCTAACCCACCGCACGCGCTCTGGTGTTAAACGTCAGAATATCTCAGCTCAAAATGCACGCCACGGCGATGAAGCATTTGAAATTGTAGATGTCAAAAGCGGAGAGGGTATCTAATTATGGAAATCGCTCTAGGACATTACCTTACAGTCGCTGCTATCCTATTTGTACTTGGGATGGTCGGTATCGTCATCAATCGCAAGAACGTCATCATTATCTTGATGTCAGTGGAGCTTATGCTTCTCGCGGTAAATATTAATTTCGTGGCCTTTTCCACACATATGCAAGACATGTTCGGTCAAGTCTTCGCGATGTTTGTGTTGACTGTTGCCGCAGCCGAAGCCGCCATTGGGTTGGCTATTCTGGTCATTTACTTCCGCTCGCGAGGCACTATCGCTGTGGAAGACATTAATCAGATGAAAGGTTAGGGAACAGGTTTATGTATAACGCAATTGTCTTCCTGCCGCTTATTGGCTTTTTAATTGTAGGACTGCTCGGTCGCCGTCTTGGTGACTGGCCGTCACAAATCATTACGTCTGGCCTTGTTACAGCCTCTGCTGTGATGAGTTGGATCGCTTTCTCATCCATTGCCCTTGGCGGTGGTGCCCCTGAGAGTGTGCATGTGCTTAGCTGGGTGACCAGCGGCGAGCTAACGTTCAACTGGGCTTTTAAAATTGATACGCTAACAGCAGTGATGCTGATTGTGGTCAACACGGTGTCAGCGCTGGTGCATTGGTACTCTATTGGCTACATGAGCCACGACCCTGATAAGCCACGCTTCTTTGCGTATTTGTCGCTGTTTACCTTTGCAATGTTGATGCTGGTAACCTCTGATAACCTCATCCAAATGTTCTTTGGTTGGGAAGGGGTGGGCCTTGCGTCTTATCTCCTCATTGGTTTTTGGTATAAAAAACCAAGCGCGAACGCCGCTGCTATCAAGGCTTTTGTTGTAAACCGAGTTGGCGACTTTGGCTTCTCACTTGGTATTTTCGCTTGTTTCATTATTTTCGGAACGGTTGAGTTCGCGGGCATCTTTGAGCAGCTTCCTAACATGGAAACCGCAACTATTACATTCCTTGGTGGCGAATTTCACGCCATGACTGTGATTGCCTTGCTACTGTTCGTTGGTGCGATGGGTAAATCAGCTCAGCTTGGTTTGCACACTTGGTTGCCTGACGCGATGGAAGGCCCGACACCTGTGTCTGCGCTTATTCACGCCGCGACCATGGTTACAGCCGGCGTCTTCCTTGTGGCACGCTTTAGCCCACTGTTTGCCATGTCTGAGACCGCGATGACCGTTGTGACCATTGTTGGTGCTTCTACGGCCTTCTTTGCGGCGTCTGTGGCGCTTGTGCAAAACGATATCAAACGCGTTATCGCATATTCCACCTGTTCGCAGCTTGGTTATATGTTCTTCGCTCTTGGAGTTGGTGCATACGGCGGTGCTATCTTCCACTTGTTCACACACGCTTTCTTTAAGGCGATGTTGTTCCTTGGTGCTGGCTCTGTCATCCACGCGATGAGTGATGAACAAGATATGCGCAACATGGGCGGCGTCTTTAAACTCGCGCCTATCACTGGTATTATTATGGTGATCGGAACGCTTGCTATTACTGGCGTGCCGTTCCTATCTGGCTATTATTCGAAAGACCTTATCATTGAAGCGGCTTACGCCTCACATGGTAGCGCATCTCAGTATGCCTTTGTTATGGGTCTCGGTGCGGCCTTCATGACTAGCTTTTATAGCTGGCGTCTCATTTTTATGACCTTCTTTGGTGATTGTCGTGCGCCTGTTAGTGTGCAGAACAAAGCGCATGAAAGCCCAATGATCATGCTTGTTCCATTGTTCTTGCTAGCGATTGGTGCAATTTTCGCAGGTTGGTATTTCTCTGATGCCTTTATAGGTGAGGGACGCTTTGCTTTCTGGGACGGCGCCGTACTTAACGCAGTTGGCGACGTAACCGACGAAGCGCACCATGTACCAGGTCTTGTTATATGGTCACCTTTCATTGCTATGATCACTGGTTTCTTGCTGGCGGTACAGTTTTATATCCGCCGCACAGACCTGCCAGCAGCTTTTGCCAACACTTGGGACGGCGTATATGCCTTCTTGCTCAACAAATGGTATTTCGACGAACTTTACGACTTTGTGTTCGTACGCGGTGCTAAGCGCTTGGGTAACATCTTCTGGAAGCGCGGTGATCAGCAGATCATCGATGGTTACGGCCCAGACGGTGTTTCATCTCTGATTGATACGATCTCGAAGAAAATTCGCTCGGTTCAATCAGGTTATCTTTATCATTATGCCTTTGTCATGCTTATCGGTGTGGCTGGCGCTGTGACGTGGTTTATATCCACATCCAGCCACGGTCACTAGGGGATTAGATCATGAGTTTTTTAGAAAATAATCTCCTATCAATGATGATGTTGATCCCACTTGTGGGTGCAATGACTTTATTGATGATCAAGGGTCAAGATAGCGACGATGCGAAACTTAATATTCGTGCAGTTACGCTTCTTTGCACCATTCTTGTTTTTATCGGGTCCATCATCCTTTGGTATAACTTTGATAACAGCACCGCTGATTATCAGTTTGTCGAAAACTACGCCTGGTTCGGTGATACCATCCGCTATCACCTTGGTGTTGACGGTATCTCAATGTTATTTGTGGTGCTAACCGCATTCTTGATGCCAATCGTTATACTGTCCACTTGGGAGGCGGTTGATACCCGTCTTAAAGAGTTTATGATTGCCTTCTTGCTTCTAGAGACATTGATGATCGGTGTGTTTAGTGCACTTGATATCTTCCTCTTCTATGTCTTCTTTGAGGGTGGTCTTATCCCAATGTTCTTGATCATAGGTGTTTGGGGCGGCGCAAATCGCATTTACGCTAGCTACAAGTTCTTCCTCTACACATTGCTTGGCTCAGTATTAATGCTGGTTGCCATGCTTTGGATGGTGTTGGAGAGCGGCACTGCCGATATACCGTCGCTAATGAACTATAGCTTCTCAGCTGAGGCGCAAACATGGCTCTGGTTAGCTTTCTTCGCTTCTTTCGCGGTTAAGATGCCAATGTGGCCGGTTCACACATGGCTTCCTGACGCGCACGTGCAGGCACCAACTGCTGGTTCCGTGATCTTGGCTGGTGTATTGCTGAAAATGGGTGGTTACGGCTTCCTGCGGTTCTCTCTACCAATGTTCCCTGATGCAACGAATGACCTTGCATGGATTGTCTTTGGTCTAAGTTTGATTGCAGTGATCTACACATCACTGGTTGCTCTGGTACAGTCTGACATGAAAAAGCTAATTGCCTATTCATCTGTCGCGCACATGGGCTTTGTGACCATCGGTATCTTCACGCTTAATCAGCAGGGTATCGAAGGCTCGATCTTCCAAATGTTAAGTCACGGTATCGTCTCTGCAGCACTCTTCCTTTGTGTCGGTGTTGTTTATGACCGTTTGCACACCCGCGAGATTGATCGTTACGGCGGCCTTAGCATCAACATGAAACGCTATGCGGTGATCTTTGTGATCTTTACCATGGCATCTGTCGGCTTGCCGGGGACCTCTGGTTTCGTTGGTGAAGTACTCGTGTTGTTTGGCGCCTTTGAATATAACAGCTGGGTTGCTTTCTTTGCATCCTTCGGTGTTGTGCTTGGTGCTGCTTATATGTTGTGGCTCACCCGCCGTTTAATCTTTGGTGACCTTGTCAAAGATGACGTCAAGGCAATGCCTGATCTGAGTGCGCGTGAAATGCTTATGTTCCTACCGCTGATCGCAGTGGTGTTCTGGATGGGTATATACCCAAACAGCTTCTTGGAGCCTATGCATAAATCCGTTGAGAAATTAATGACACAAACGAGCGTGGCACACACAGCCACGCATAAGGAGTAGTTCTAATGACATCAGAACTTCCCATCTTAACGGCTGCGATGCCTGAGATTGTTTTGGCCCTCGGTGCCATGGTTTTGCTAATGGTCGGTGTTTTCTCCGATAAAAAGAAAGCCTTCGATATTACCAATAAGCTTGGCATGGTGCTTATTGTTCTAGTTGGTATTGTTTTGCTGACCCAAGTAGATGCCTCACGCCAACTTACCTTTGGTGGTATGTTTGTGTCCGATAGCTTTGCTATTTACGCGAAAGTATTGGTGCTCATTGGCTCACTGGCTGCGCTGTTTATGGCGAGCCGCTATTTACAGTCGGAAAATATCGCACGTTTTGAGTTTGTGGTGCTTGTGGCACTGGCAACGCTCGGCATGATGCTGATGATTTCCGCTAATAACCTGCTCAGCCTTTATATTGGCCTTGAGCTACAATCATTGTCGCTTTATGTGCTTGCCGCTATCAACCGTGACCGTGCACGCAGCACAGAAGCGGGTTTGAAGTATTTTGTGCTTGGCGCATTATCATCAGGCATGCTGCTTTACGGTGTATCTTTGATTTATGGTTTCACTGGCACAACAGACTTCGACTTGCTTGCATCTAGCTATCTTGCAGCAGGGGATAACCTAGGCCTTATTGTGGGCTTGGTGTTTGTAATGGCGGGTCTAGCCTTTAAAGTATCTGCTGTACCGTTCCATATGTGGACACCAGACGTATATGAGGGTGCACCAACGCCTGTTACTGCCTTTTTTGCAGCAGCACCTAAGGTGGCGGCGCTTGCGCTGTTTACACGTGTTGTTATGGGCGCTTTCCCAACACTCAGCACCGAGTGGTCACAAATCATTGTGTTTATGTCTATGGCATCGATGCTGGTTGGGGCTTTCTTTGCACTGCGTCAAACAAACATCAAACGCCTAATGGCATATAGCTCGATTGGCCACGTTGGTTTTGCATTGATGGGCTTAGCTGCTGGTACCGTAGGCGGTATCGAAGCGCTGTTGGTTTATCTAGCGATATACCTGACCATGACTGTTGGCTCGTTCGGGATTATCCTCACCATGCGCCGCGGCGAGAAAATGGTGGAGAAGGTCGAAGACCTAGCTGGTCTGTCACAGAACAACCTCCCAATGGCTATCGCCTTTGCGGTCTTTATGTTCTCACTAGCTGGTATTCCAGGTCTCGCTGGTTTCATTGGTAAATGGTATGTGGTCATGGCTGCTGTTAACGCACACCTGATGCCGCTTGCGGTTGTTGGTGTGTTGGCATCCGTTGTGAGTGCCTTCTATTACCTTCGTGTGATTAAGGTTATGTTCTTTGATGATCCAGCCACGCCGTTTGAGCCTGTTGAAAGCAGATCCCTAAAAGGTGTTATATTGGTGAATGCACTGATCAACTCACCACTTAGCTATTTCTTCCTTATTGGGCCGCTAGTAACAGCGGCTGCTTGGGCTGCGGGCGCATTTGCCTAACAGCAATTTCATAGATTTATCAGCCTCGATGCCAGACGGTGTCGGGGCTGTTTTATTTTCATCTCTTGAAAGCACCAACGATACAGCCCGCGAAGCCTTTGCGCGCGGTGAAATTGGTCCAACGTGGTTTGCAGCACAAGAGCAGACTAAGGGACGAGGGCGGCTGGGTCGTACATGGGTGTCTAACGGCGGTGGTAATTTATATACTAGTCTACTGTTTAAGCCCGATGTTGAACCCGCCGAACTTGCAGCACTACCATTTATTACATCGCTAGCGGTTAGAGATGCGCTCATTAAACATGGAGCAGACGGCGATAGCGTGCAGTGCAAATGGCCTAATGACGTGCTGATCAACGAGAAGAAATGTGCGGGCATTCTGATCGAAACCATTTTGAGCCCTAAAAACACAATTGATTCTGTGATAGTTGGTATTGGTATCAATCTTAACAGTTTCCCTGATAGCGCACAATTTCCTCCAACATCGCTATTAGCTGAAGCTGGGTTTGCACCTCAACCAGATGAGTTTCTCGCGACGCTGGCTGAAGTTTTCATTGCCCACTGGCTCAATTGGATATTAAACGGATTCACCGTGACCGCATCACAGTGGACTGACGTTGCATGGGGTTTGGGCAAACGCCGCAGCGTAGAGACCAGTGCTGGGAGCGTTGACGGAACGCTAATAGGTCTGGCAGATGACGGTGCTCTCATTCTAAAGCTGGACGAGGGCGGTGAAAAGCGCCTATATGCTGGTGATGTATTTTCTGCAAAGAATAAATGAGTGCGGATCGTAAGGACGGAGTGATTTATGCTACTGACAATTGATGCTGGTAACACCAATACAGTTTTCGCCTTGTTCGAGAACGGTAAAATCGTTGACCGATGGCGCATATCAACGCATGACCAGCGCACAGCAGAAGAATATATGGTGTGGATTAGCCAGTTAATGAGCCTTAACGACCGTGACCCTAGTGATGTCGACGGGGCTATCTTAGCTACCGTGGTGCCGCAGGTTGAGTTTCCGTTGCAACGGCTGTGCCGTGTGTATTTTAACTGCGATGTGCTTGTCGTTGGCAAGCCTGAGGTGGACCTCGGCGTTGAAGCGCAAGTGACAAACCCACAAGAAGTTGGCGCTGACCGTTTGGTGAATGCAGTTGCGGGCCATGCGCTATACGGTGGACCGCTGGTGATTGTAGACTTTGGCACTGCAACAACCTTCGATGTGGTCGGCGATGATGGCGCATATCTGGGCGGTGTAATATCTCCTGGTATCAATCTTTCGCTACATGCGCTTCATCAAGCAGCGGCTAAATTGCCCCGCATTGCGGTGGAAGCACCGCGCAAAGGTTCTAAAGTAACGGGTAAGACCACGTTAGACGCTATGCAGTCTGGTGTGTTCTGGGGCTATATTGGCCTTATCGAGGGCATCGTTAAGCGTCTAAAAGATGAACATAACCCTGATCTTAAGGTGATCGCGACAGGTGGTCTGGCAGGTATTTTTGCGAACCAAACTGATGCCATCGGTGAAGTAGTTGGTGATTTAACCTTAAACGGGCTTCACCTCATTTATCAGCGTAACACGCAGTGATTATAGAAAAAGTAAATTAAACGTCATGAAAACTCCTAAAAACGGCGAAGAACGCCTCCTCTTTGTCCCGCTCGGTGGCTCGGGTGAAATCGGTATGAACCTCAACCTTTATGGTTTTGGCGGCAAATGGTTGATGGTTGACCTAGGCATGAGCTTCGCTGATGACAGCACACCTGGCTGTGACCTTATTTTTCCAGACCCTAGTTTTATTGCAGGACTTAAAGATGATTTGCTCGGGATTGTGCTAACCCACGGTCACGAAGACCATATCGGCGCTGTTCCGCATTTGTGGGATCAACTGCGGGTACCGATGTATGCCACGCCGTTCACAGCTTTGCTGGTGGAAGACAAACTCCAAGAGTTTGGTTTATCGGGCATAGCAGAGGTTAATATTGTTAAACCCGGTCAAAAGCTCACCTTTGGTGATTTTGATGTGACCTATGTACCACTTGCGCATTCCATTGCTGAGGGCAACGGCCTGATCATTGAAACACCGCTGGGCACTGTTTTTCACACAGGTGACTGGAAACTAGACGATAACCCGCTCATTGGCCCTGAATGCCCATCCGACGTGCTTACCAAACTTGGTGACAAGGGAGTGATGGCGATGGTCGGCGATAGCACCAATGTCTTCAATGAAAGAGCTTCTGGATCTGAGGGAGATGTTCGCGAGAACTTGATGGAACTAGTGGGCGGCCTTGAGGGCAGGGTGATGATAACCACCTTTGCATCAAACGTGGCGCGGCTAAAAACTATTGGTGAAGTGGCAAAAGCCCATGACCGCGATGTCGTGCTTCTGGGGCGCTCCATGCACCGAATTTATAAAATCGCACGCGAGACAGGGTATTTGGACGATTTCCCAAGGGTTATCGATGAAGAACACGCCGATAGCATCCCGAAGGATAAAATCCTCTTTATGAGTACGGGTTGTCAGGGTGAATACCGTGCTGCGCTATCGCGGGTTGCACGCGGGGAGCACCGTAATGTTACGCTCACTGAGGGTGATACGGTAATCTTCTCCTCTAAGATGATACCAGGCAATGAAATATCGCTCGGGCATCTATTTAACCAGCTTGCTGAAGCAAAAGTGGATGTTATCACCGAGAAAGATGCTTTCGTTCATGTGTCGGGCCATCCGGGACAAGAAGAGCTAGCTGCAATGTATGGCTGGGTGCGGCCTGAGACAGCGATCCCCGTCCACGGTGAAGCGCGTCATTTGAAAAAACATAAAGAATTTGCGCTTACTCAAGGTGTTAAGCGCGCTCTAGCGCCTAAAAATGGTGATATCATCCAGATGGCACCAGACGGTCCTAAGGTTATTGATCAAGCACCATTTGGTCGCCTAACGTTAGACGGCAAGGTCTTAGTAGCTGTTAATGCGGCTTCTGTAGTTGAGCGCAGGCGTATTTCACAAAATGGACAGGTTAGTGTGAGCTTGATGCTCGACAGTGACGGCGCGCTAATGATTGAGCCGCTTGCAATGGCGCACGGCCTACCGGGGGATGTAGACAGCGTGTTAGACCTTCTTGTAGACGCCGCTGAAACGGGTGTGGAAAAAATGAAAGCTCGTGATAGACTGGACGATGCAAAAATTGATGAAGCCGTTCGTATCCATGTGCGTCGTGCAACGCGCAAAGAACTGGGTAAAAACCCGTTGGTGGACGTGTTGATCACACGTGAAGATGATTTGTAAGCCAGACTGAACTGTAAGAAAGAGTTGTTATTATGATTGGGAAACTGAACCACGTAGCTATCGCAGTGCCTGACCTTGACGCCGCTATTAGTGTATACCGCGACACGCTTGGCGCAGACGTGTCAGAGGCTATAGACCTGCCAGACCACGGTGTTACTGTTGTGTTCGTAAACTTACCCAATACAAAAATCGAGCTGTTACTGCCATTAGGTGAGGGATCACCTGTTGGCAAGTTCGTTGAGAACAACCCCGCTGGCGGTATCCACCATATTTGTTATGAGGTGGATGACATCATAGCAGCCCGCGATAAGCTTGTGGCAGACGGTGCACGCGTGCTGGGCAGCGGAGAGCCGCGCGTCGGTGCACACGGCAAACCAGTGCTATTCCTGCATCCTAAAGACTTTTGTGGAACCCTCGTAGAGATAGAGCAAGTATAATGAATTTTTTTACCATCGTTCTCGTATTTGTAGTGGCATGGTGGCTTGTGCTGTTCCCAATGCTATCGCGCGGGGTTACCAGCCAGTGTGATCATAGTGAAGAACGCGTGCCCGGCACAGACCCTGGCGCACCTGTGAACGCCAACCTTAAGGGTAAGCTTATTCGCACCACTATCATTGCAACGGTGATCACGCTTGTTTTTTACTTTATTCAAGATTTGGGCTTGGTCGATTTTCGCGCAAGTACGAAACCTTGGGACGAATAAGCCTTTAACTCAGCATTAAAACAAAAAAGCAAGGCACGAGGCCTTGCTTTTTGAAAAGTTGGAAGCGGCATTTATATGCTCATCTTCGGGTGCGTTGTCGTCCTCCCTGAACGTGGGCCACTCAAATACTTGAAATGTTCCGTAACGCGTAGAAACAAAATATGTAATGTGTTGCCCATTGTCACTCAAGAATAGCAATATTTGATAAGCTTTGGGCCATAGTTTTTGAACATTGTTACTTATTTGTCACAAAATTTATGGATATGAGCGATTTTGGGCTGATTTTTGCCTTAAATCACGCTAATTATTAGATAAGCACAGATTACCATTGCTCATTGCTGGTCATGTTGGCAAAAGAGAGCATGTTTTTATAGTTAAAAGGGATACGCATACCATGCGCCTAAGCCGTTATTTTTTACCGACGATTAAAGAAAATCCGTCGGAAGCTCAAATTGCTTCTCACCGCCTCATGCTGCGTGCTGGAATGGTGCGCCAAGCATCTGCTGGTATATACTCATGGCTGCCACTTGGTTTGGCTGTACTTAGAAAGATTGAAGCGATTGTTCGTGAGGAGCAAAACCGTGTGGGTGCGGTCGAGCTTTTGATGCCGACCATCCAGTCTGCAGATTTGTGGCGCGAAAGTGGTCGCTATGAAGATTACGGCAAAGAGATGCTTCGTATTGAAGACCGTCACGGTCGTGATATGCTCTACGGCCCAACAAACGAAGAGCTAATCACTGATATTTTCCGCTCTAACGTAAAGTCCTACAAGGACTTACCGCAGATGCAGTATCACATTCAGTGGAAGTTTAGAGATGAAATTCGCCCACGCTTTGGCATTATGCGGGGTCGTGAGTTCTTGATGAAAGACACCTATAGCTTTGATTTAGACGCTGAAACTGGTCGCAAGTCCTATAACTCTATGTTCGTTGCCTATTTGCGTACTTTTGCCCGCATGGGCCTCAAAGCTATCCCAATGAAGGCTGACACAGGCCCCATTGGCGGCGACTTGAGCCATGAATTTATCGTGATTGCCCCAACAGGCGAGAGCGAAGTTTATTATGACGCAGCCTTTGAAGATTTTGACCCATTAGCAGTTGAGCCTAAATACGGCGAAGACCTGCAAGACACGGTTGATCACTGGACAACTCCATACGCTGCCACCGATGAAATGCATGATGAGACTACCGCACCTGAGGGACTAACCACAGGTCGCGGTATCGAAGTTGGTCATATTTTCTTCTTCGGTGATAAATATTCTAAGCCAATGGGTGCAAGCGTGCAGGGGCCTGATGGCAAACCTGTGGATGTGCAAATGGGCTCATACGGCGTTGGTGTTAGCCGCCTTGTTGGCGCTATCATTGAAGCGTACCATGACGATGACGGTATTAAATGGCCTGAAGCGGTTGCGCCGTTTAAAGTCGGTTTGATGAACCTTGGCATGAAAGACGAAGACTGCACCAAGGCTTGTGAAGAGTTTTACGCTAAGCTTACTAGTGCAGGCGTTGAAGTGTTGTATGACGACACTAAAAACGGCGCTGGCGGTAAGTTTAAGAACATGGACCTTATCGGTTTGCCTTGGCAGGTTGCTATTGGTCCTCGTACCCTTAAAAACGGTGTGGTTGAGGTGAAAAACCGTGCAAGCGGTGAAAAACAAGAACTTAGCCCTGAAAAAGCCTTTGAGTTGCTGACTGCATAGGGAACTTTTAATGATTAACAAATTTGAATGGATGGTGGCAAAAAGGTATCTGGCCTCAAGAGGCAAGGATAGCTTCATTTCTGTCACGGCCATTCTGTCGGCTGTTGCTATTGCGCTCGGCGTTTGTGCTATTATCGCTGTAATGAGTGTGATGAACGGCTTTCGAGCGGAGTTGATGGATAAAATCCTTGGCTATCACGGTCATGTATTGGTGCAGGGTTACGACGGTTATCTTGACGATTACGAAAATATCCTCGTTGATATGGACGGAGTGAAGGGCATTAAGCGACAAACTCCGTTTGTTGAACAAGCTTCTATGATCATGTTTAATGGTCAAGCTGTTGGCGGCGTTGTGCGCGGCCTTCCTGAACGCGACTTTAATGATGGTAAACTGCCTATCGCACGTGTGACCAGCGGTTCGGTTGAAGCAACCGTCTCTTCGGGCGGCGTTGTGCTGGGCTTTGAGCTGGCGAAACGCTTGCGGGTCAAAGTGGGAGAGTATGTCACTATTGTATCACCCAAGCCTGTTAACACGCCGTTTGGCTCTGATCTACGTGAAGTGGCGTATCCTGTAAGCGCGATTGTTGAAATTGGCGTTTATCAGTTTGATGAGACCTTTGTTGGTATTCCGCTAGCGGAATCTCAGTTTCTATTCTCCATGGGCGAGAGCGTCACCACCATCGAGATGTTTTTAGATAAGCCTGAAGATGTGCTGCAAGTTGCGGCCAACATCAAGGAAATCGTGGGCAAGCGCGGGCACGTTACGCATTGGAAGCTCTTTAACAATAGCCTTGTCGGTGCCCTGGAAGTAGAGCGTGTCGCGATGTTCCTCATCCTGTCACTTATTGTGTTGGTGGCTGTGTTTAACATTGGCTCTAGCCTGTTTATGCTGGTGAAGGACAAGTCAGGTGATATCGCAATTTTGCGCACCATGGGCAGCGAGCGCCGCTCTATCACGCGGGTCTTTATGATCGTCGGCGTTGTTGTGGGTAGCATTGGTACGCTTGTCGGCACATTATTGGGCTTGCTGATCGTGCATTACATTGATCCTATTAAAACAGCCATTGAGTGGCTACTAGGCTCGGATAACCTTTGGGACCCTAGTGTGCGGTTCGTGACTAACCTTACCGCTGTGGTTGACCCTACAGAGCTTATTTTAACCGTTTCTATTGCTCTATTACTCAGTTTCCTCGCAACCATCCCACCAGCGCGCCGTGCGGCTAAGTTGGACCCCGTGGAGGTGCTGCGTCATGAGTGAGGCAGTTTTAGAAATTAAAGCCCTCACACGCCACTTTATGTCGGGTGAGAAACGCCTAGAAATACTTAGAGGCGTTGACCTTAGCTTAATCGCGGGTGAGGTGGTGGCACTCGTTGGTGCTTCAGGTACTGGTAAATCCACGCTTTTGCAGATCGCAGGTTTGCTTGATCAACCCACCAGCGGTGAAGTATGGATCGGCGGCGCAGAGGTAAGCGGCGCTGGTGATAAAACGCGCACAGCGCTAAGATCAAGTGATTTGGGTTTCGTTTACCAATCACATCACTTGCTCTCCGATTTTACAGCCCATGAAAATGTTATGGTGCCTATGTTAATAGCTGGCGTTAGCCGCAAACAAGCAGCAGATGAAGCTGGAGACCTCCTGGGTAAACTGGGCCTTGGTGACCGCCTAGAGCATGCCCCTGCAAAGCTTTCAGGTGGCGAGCAACAACGAGTGGCGATTGCTCGGGCTATGGCGAACAAGCCAAAAATACTGTTAGCGGATGAGCCGACGGGTAATTTAGATGAAAAAACTAGTGAGCGCGTGATGGAAACTTTGCTTAAAGCCGTACGCGACACTGGGCTTGCAGCCATTATAGCCACACATGATAGCCACATAGCGCGCCGTATGGACCGAGTGCTTACCCTGTCTGAGGGTGTGCTCAAAAGCGCCTAAAAACCTATCCACAAACCTTTCAAAGCTGTTTACTTGCCTCGTTCTTAGTTGCATGATCATAGCAACTGAGGGAAAGAATTAACATGTCACACGCTGGCTTTGTTCACTTACGTGTTCACACCGCTTATTCACTGTCGGAGGGCGCCATTAAGATGGATGACCTGATACGCCAGTGTCAGGGCCATAAAATGCCTGCTGTTGCCATGACTGATAGCAATAATATGTTCGCAGCGCTTGAGTTTTCAACGTACGCTGCGAAAGGCGGTATTCAACCGATAGTTGGCGTGACCCTAGCAGTTGCCAATCCATATGCTGAGAAAGACCGTAGGGGAAAGCGGCCAGACCCTGATAAACTAGTTTTGCTAGCAAAGAACGAGCAAGGCTATCAAAATCTCATGAAGCTGGTGTCGCAAGCACACTTACTTTCAGAATCACATGAGGAACCACAAGTAAGTCTTTCTAATTTCGAAGGTTTATCCGATGGCATTATTTGCCTAACTGGAGGTGTTTCAGGTGCTATTGGGCAGCTTTTATTGGCTGGCCAGCGAGAAAAAGCCGATAAATTGCTAGCTGAACTAAAGACTATTTTCCCTGATCATTTGTATGTTGAACTGCAGCGTCACGGTATGCCAGATGAAGATGAGATCGAAGAAAGTCTGCTCGACATGGCTTATGCCTTTGATCTGCCGATTGTTGCGACCAATCAACCATATTTCACCATGCCCAACATGTATGAGGCACATGACACCCTGCTTTGTATGGCTGATGGGGCCTATGTGGCGCAAACAGACCGCCGTAAGGTCACACGTGAGCACCGCTTTAAAAGTGGTGAGGACATGATAAAGCTTTTTGAGAATTTACCAGAAGCTATTGATAACACGTTAATTATTGCTAAACGCTGCTCATGGAAAGTGAATGAGATTGACCCTATATTGCCCAATTATGCCAACTTTACTGAAGGTGTAGATGAGGCGGAAGACGTGGTTTTGCGGGAGATGTCCTTAAAAGGCCTTAAAGAGCGGCTTGCCAAGCTTGATCCTGCCGACATGAAGGATGAGGAGCAGGCCTACTGGGATCGGTTAGATTTTGAGCTAAAAGTGATTAATGAGATGGGCTTTCCTGGCTATTTCCTTATCGTTGCGGACTTTATCCAGTGGTCGAAGGATAATGCAATTCCCGTTGGGCCGGGCCGTGGCTCAGGTGCTGGGTCTGTGGTCGCGTGGGCTTTGAAAATCACTGACTTGGACCCGCTGCGATTTTCTCTGCTGTTTGAGCGGTTCTTGAACCCAGAGCGGGTATCTATGCCCGATTTTGATATCGATTTCTGTCAAGATAAGCGCGAACGCGTGATCAAGTATGTGCAAGACAAATATGGGCACGATCACGTAGCTCAGATCATTACCTTTGGTAAGCTGCAAGCCCGCGCGGTTGTGAAGGCCTGCGGACGTGTGATGCAACAGCCGTATCCTGTGTCTGACCGCTTGTCTAAGTTGATACCAAACGAGCCAGGTAGTGCCATGACGCTGCGTGAGGCGATTGATAGTGAGAGCCGCTTGCAAAACGAGATCGCCAACGACGAGCTAACCGCTGCTGTTATGGACCGTGCGCTTAAGCTTGAGGGGCTTTTCGCCCACTCATCTACGCACGCAGCGGGTGTGGTGATTGGTGACAGGCCTTTGGATCAGCTTGTGCCGCTTTATCGTGACCCTAAGTCAGATATGCCCGTAACCCAATTCAACATGAAGTGGGTAGAGCAGGCAGGCTTAGTGAAATTTGACTTTTTAGGGCTTAAAACCCTGACGGTGCTTGACCTTGCGGTGGATTATATCAAAAAGCGGGGCATCGAAGTAGACCTTGAATTGCTGCCGCTTGATGACAAAGGCACCTACGAGATGCTGTCACGCGGGGATGCATCAGGTGTGTTCCAGCTTGAATCACAAGGTATGCGGGCGGTTTTGAAAAGCCTACAGCCAGATACCTTCGAAGATATTATTGCGATTGTGGCTCTCTATCGCCCCGGGCCTATGGCTAATATACCAACCTATGTGGCGCGCAAGCACGGCCGCGAAAAAGTGGAATATGATCACCCCATTCTTGAAGAGCTTTTGAAAGAAACCAACGGGGTTATCATTTATCAAGAGCAAGTAATGCAAATCGCACAGGTTATGTCAGGCTATAGTCTCGGCGAGGCTGATATTCTGCGCCGCGCGATGGGTAAAAAGATCATTGAAGAAATGGATCAGCAGCGTGGTCGCTTTGTAAGCGGCGCTGTGGATAATGGTGTGGAGCCTGACAAAGCCAGCTTTATCTTTGATCAAGTGACGAAATTTGCTGAGTATGGCTTTAACAAATCACACGCGGCGGCTTATGCGCTGGTGGCCTACCAAACAGCCTATCTTAAAGCTAATTATCCTGTGGAGTTTATGGCGGCAATCATGACGCTGGACTTAGGCAACACCGATAAATTAGCAGCGTTTAAGCAAGAGCTACCACACATGAGAATACCGCTGCTCCTGCCCAATATAAATAAGTCTGAAGTGGTGTTTACCGTAGAGGCCGCGGCAGACGCCGAAGAATACACAGACGATGAAGAAAATCCCTTAGAGCCAGACGATCCACGTATGTTGCAGGGAGTGCGCTATGCACTCGCGGCAATCAAGGGTGTTGGCGAGAAGGCAATGGAACATATTGTAGAAGACCGCGCTAAAAACGGACCATTCAAAGACCTATATGACTTCGCTGAGCGCTTAGATCCGCGCATGATGAACAAGCGCCAGATTGAAAACTTAGCTGCGGCAGGCGCTTTTGACTGTTTAGGGGCTGAGCGGGCACAAGCCCACCGTGCGGCTGAAATTATCATGCGGACAGCCCAGAGAGTGACAAATGAGCGTGAAAGTGCCCAAAATTCGTTGTTTGGCGGTGATGATAATGTCATCGATCACCCACAATTACCTGTCGTGAAAGCTTGGACTCAAACTGAGATGTTAGACTACGAGCGAAAGGCTGTGGGCTTTTATATTTCAGCTCACCCGCTAGATACATATAAAACTGTGCTGGAGCGCGAGCGCATCATTCCAGCTAGCGAGGCATATAACAGTCCTAGTTTGGTAGGTAGTACTGTGCGTATGGCGGGTGCCATTGCTGGCTACCGTGAAGGAACCTCTAAAAAATCAGGGAATAAATTTGGCATTTTAAGCCTTAGTGACCGCAGTGATGGGTTCGAAGTGCTGGTATTTGATGGCCGCAAAAAACGCCGCGGTGAAGCTGAGAAAGTGGAGCAGGGCAATAGTGATTTAGACAAGGCACGTTCTTTGGTCGAAAACGGTGCACCTATCGTACTTAATGTTGAAATTCGACGCCGTGAGGGTGAAGAAGAGGTTGGTCTATCTTGTAAAGGCATGGAGAGCTTGGAGGAGGTGGCGAGCCAATCGGGTGCCTCTTTGATGATTGAAATGGCACCAGACTTTGATGAAAAAATTAACGAGGCTCTCGTCGCTATCAAAAGCGCGCTAGACATGAGTAAAGGTGGACGCGGTAAGGTCTACTTTAAAGTGCCAGTGCTCGACGGTAAGCGCGAAGCAGAGATTGAAATAGCTGGCCGCTTTAAAGTAACACCAAAGCTTTGCCAAGCTATCGCCGCTGAAACAGGCGTCGCGCAAGTGGATGAGCTGTAATGGATCAAAGCTCCAAGCCTGCTGTGGCTCTGCCGTCCGCGTCTATCCTTGTTATTAGGGACAGTGGTGGTCGGCTTGAAGTTTTGATGCAAGAGCGGCCACTTACCATGAGTTTTGCCGCGGGCGCTTATGTTTTCCCCGGTGGTAAGGTCGACGACAGCGACTTTGATAACAACTTGTGGGGCGATATCATTGGCGGTGAGGTATCAAGCGAAGATGCCTTTAAAATAGCAGTTGTACGCGAACTTTACGAAGAAGCTGAGCTATTGCTAGGTAATAATGGCATCAGCGCAGCTGAGCGCCATGCGCCAGCAGCGGAGATCGCGAAAACATTTAAGGGCGAAGGCTTACGGGTAGACTTAACAAGCTTAATTCCCTTTGCTCACTGGGTAACGCCTGAGGTGATCCCAAGGCGTTTCGATACGATGTTTTATCTCACAGAGGCACCGTCGGGCCAAAAGGTTGGGCGTGATGGCAGTGAAACCATGAAAAGCATGTGGGTGAACCCGCATGAAATTTTAGATGCCTGGCGCGACGATCATGTGCCGCTGATGTTTCCTACCCGTTTAAACCTAATGAAGCTTGCGCGGTCCTTCTCGGTATCTGATGCCTTAGATGCGGCAGCCAAGACCCCAGTGTTTCGTGTTATGCCTGCGCTAGAGGCAGTAGGCGGGGTAAGAAAGCTCACGATACCTAAGGAGGCGGGGTACGGTGTTACTGAGGTCTCACATCGTGAAATGAAGGCAGAAACGCCGTCTACTAGAAAATAATCGTGAAAAAGTACGTAAAACCGCGAAAAAGAGGCATTTAGTGCTTGATTACCAACATTACTAAGCCTATACAACGCGCACTTCACACGTGGATGTGGTTCGTTCCCTACATATTGGAACACGCCCTCCGGTGCCAAGGGAATGGTTTTCTTGGTCACTTCATCCACGGAGGATTAACCGGTAAAGGAAATTATCATGGCTATGCCGCAAGTAGATATGCGCGCCTTGCTCGAAGCAGGCGTTCACTTTGGTCACCAGACCCAACGTTGGAACCCACAAATGGCACCCTATATCTTTGGTGCTCGTAATGGTGTTCACATCATCGACCTTTCACAAACTGTCCCAGCTCTTTCACGTGCGCTTCAAGCTGTACGCGATGTTGTAGCAGGCGGCGGACGCGTGCTTTTCGTGGGCACAAAGCGTCAAGCTGCTCCACTAGTAGCTGAAACAGCAAAGCGCTGTGGTCAATACTATGTAAACCACCGCTGGCTTGGCGGCATGCTTACAAACTGGAAAACAGTTTCTAAGTCTATCAAAAGCCTTAAGCAGTTGGATGCTGAACTTTCAGATGAAAACTCTGGTCTTACCAAAAAAGAAACTCTTCAAAAAACGCGTCTTCGCGACAAGTTGGAACTCACTCTTGGTGGTATCCGCGATATGGGTGGTCTTCCAGACATCATTTTCGTGACCGACACTAACCGTGACGACATCGCAATTGCTGAAGCAAACCGTTTGAACATTCCTGTTGTTGCTGTTTTGGACACAAACTCCAAGCCAGCTGGCATCACATATCCAGTTCCTGGCAACGATGACGCAACCCGCGCTATCCGCCTATACTGTGATTTGATTGCTGAATCAGTTCTCGACGGCATTCAAGCTGAACTTTCTGCACAGGGCGTTGATCTTGGCGCAGCAACAGAAGCACCAGTTGAAACAGCTGTAGCCGCTGCGATTGAAGAAGTGGCTGTTGAAGCTGCTCCTGTAGTTGTTGAAAAAGCTGCACCTAAGAAAACGGCTGCGAAAAAAGCACCTGCTAAGAAAGCAGCTGCTAAAGCTGAGGCACCTGCAGAAGAAAAAGCACCTGCGAAAAAAGCTGCTGCGAAGAAAGCACCTGCTAAGAAAGCACCTGCTAAGAAAGCTGCTGCTAAGAAGCCTGCTGCTAAGAAGCCAGCTGCTAAAAAAGCAGACGCTGCTGAAAAAGCACCAGCTAAGAAAGCTGCTGCAAAAAAGCCAGCTGCTAAAAAAGCACCAGCTAAAAAAGCCGCTGCTAAAAAAGCAGACGACAAGTAAAAATTTGA
>Ga0209344_10000769_pt1 | contig 49731 bp, 42 predicted proteins | sample Cruoilmetagenom6_FD_187293 | JGI IMG/M metagenome (GOLD analysis project Ga0209344, IMG submission 187293) | Oil polluted marine microbial communities from Coal Oil Point, Santa Barbara, California, USA - Santa Barbara Oil Seep Sample 6 (SPAdes)... | ecosystem: Environmental > Aquatic > Marine... | reverse complement strand
CATCAGCGGCCGTTACACTACTGGTTCCACCACCAATCAAATATTTTTTGTCTAATAGGTTATTGATGTTAAAGCGTAAGTGAAGCTCATGTTCATTAATATCCATTTGATATGTCGCACCCAAATCAATACGGGTATAACTGTCTTTTTTGATGGTGTTTTGGTTATCAGCAAACCGTGATCCTTCATAAAATGCACCAGCATTAAAGGCTAGCTTATCGGTTAACTCATAGCGCGACCATAAAGCGGCAGACCATTCAGGTACATCTACTGGTGTATTGCCTTGATATAGCGCATCTCGTTCATATTCAGCGTCGATATTGATCAAAGATGACATGATAAATAACTTGTCGTTAATAGCACCTTGGGCGCCAAGCTCAAAACCTTTATGGCGTTGTTCACCGGCTTGTGTTGTGCGAGATTCAAACTCAGAGTCAACCAGATCTTCTTGAATTAACTTACCCATCTTGCTGATATCAAAAATTGCGCCACTAAGCATAAGTCTGTCATCAACAAGTTGCCATTTTACGCCTATTTCGCTTTGTTTTGATTCCATTGCATCTAACTTCATGCCATGGTTAATATCGGTATCATTGTCTAACGTTGCGCTACTTTGTGGCTCAAAACCTTCGCTGTAACTATAATAAATCGTTGCTTGCGCAGAAGGGTGGTAAAGCACACCAAACTTAGGCAAGAATGATTCATTGTCAGCACCTTCTTTATTCTGTTTGTCATAACGACCACCGAATGAAACTTGCCAGTTGTCGTTAAAAGTAACTAAGTCTTGAAGATAAATTCCGTAATAGTCGTATTCACTGCTCGATAGCGTTGTGTCATTTTTATAGTTAACATTAGGTTTTGCAACTTCACTATTACCCGCTGAATAAGTAGGGTATGGGTCTTCAACTGTACCTTTAACTGAATCTTTAAGTTGGCCGTAGTAATAGTCTAACGAGTTAGCGCCAATTAATAGTTGATGACTAACACCGGCAAAATCGAACTCGCCGACAAAGTCGATAAATTTAGTGGTGAACTGCCAATCATCAAAACGGTCATACGGCTTTGATGTGTATTCATCGCCCTCAACAAAACCTGACTCTTTTTGAGCAGCAGATTCAAAACGTTGACGTTCAAATGTCTGCTCATTGTAACCAACCGTTACTTGCCAAGTGTCATTGATATTATAATTTATATCAGCGCCATAGTTTTCAACATCGATATCAGTGAATGCCCATGACATATCACGAATGGTTTTACGATCGCCAATTAAATCGCCATCTTCGTTTAACCAACCACCGGTATCTAATCCAGCCTTATCATTGGTGTAGTCATAATGTACACGCAAAAATAAATCTTCTGAAACATCATAATCAACAACAAGAGCACCTAAGAAACGATCGCGCTCACGTTGATCACCATTTTGATATTCACGTTGATAAGTAACATCTTGTTTGACTAAAATACCACGATATCTCAGTGATTCATCATCGTTTAATGCGCCACCAGCATCTAAAGTAAAACGTGTTGAGCCTTCTTGGTCTGTGTCAGCACCAAAGCTGAATAAACGCCTTGCCGTAGGCTTTTTAGTCACCATGTTTACTAAACCGCCGGGTCCTGATTGGCCATATAAAATGCTTGAAGGACCTTTAATTACTTCAACCGCTTCTAATGTTTCTATTGGCTGTTGATAGTGTGACCAATGTTGATGGCCGTCGCGTAAATAACCATTTGAAGAACTTAATTCAAAACCTCTAAGATTAAATACTTCACGGTTGCGTTGTTTAGAGCCAGCTGAAAGACTGGCATCATTGGTAAGTACTTCACCTAAGGTGGTCGCTAACTGTTCTTCTACAATTGTGCTTGAAATTACTGTAACTGATTGCGCAGTTTCAAGTAATGAAACATCAGTACGCATGGCACCTTTTGCTTCATCCACTTTGTAATCATTAAAATAGCTACCGGTAACTTCAATGACTTCTATTGAATTATTGTCAGCATATGCAGTTATTGACGTTGCCATAGATATCGCCAAGAACAGCGGTGAGTACTTCATGTTAATCTCCAAATTATCAACTAGTTTGAGCGAGTAAATGCAGCGAGCATTAATTTTGAGGTAATGATAATGAGAGTGATTGTCGTTTGCAATACAAGTTTTAAATTAATTGAAAAAAACCTAGATTAAATCAAATAATCACTTTGATTGAATGAATAAAGAACAAAGTGATTATTATGATCAGTACCTTAACCTTGTGTACAAGGCTTAATCGAGTTTTAAAAAATCTAACACAAACAAAATTATTATTATGCTGCTAACTGTTTATCGTGCATGCTGCACGCTATATATTTGAGATAGTTATTTTAGATGTTCAGTATTGCTGATTTTATTCAGTAGGTTATACCAATTCTAATAAGTTTCTTCCGACTCAGTGAAACTGAATAGGTTTGGTATTAGCTACTGTTGAGACCATTAAATTATTAACAAAACAAAGGGTATTAAATGTTTAGTCATATCATGATAGGTGCGAACGATGTACAAGCGTCAAAAGAATTTTACGATGCAATTTTAGGTGAAATGGGCCATAAGCCAGGCGTAATGGACGACAAAGGCCGTTGTTTTTATTTTACCGATAACGGCGTTTTTGCCTTAACCAAGCCAATAAATGGTGAAGAATCTTGTCATGGCAATGGTACAACTATTGGTTTTGCTGCTGCTTCTCCAGAGCAAGCCGATGCATGGCATGCTACGGGTCTTGCTAATGGTGGTGTTGATTGTGAAGACGCTCCTGGTATTCGAGAAGGTGTGGCGGGTAAATTGTATCTTGCTTATCTTCGTGACCCATCAAATAACAAAATTTGTGCACTGTATCGCGTGGCGTAATTAATACCAGTACTCACGGTAGTATACATTAATAAATCAAATGGCTAAGTTGTGATACTTAGCCACTTTTCTTGCGCTTATTTTATCTCAGCCCCAGTTAAGCCCGCCAGATATCTATTTCTGTTTTCGTTTTAACCAGAGATAAATTCCCGATATGACAAAAAAACTGGGGAGTAAGCTCAGGAGTAACCAAAGCACTTTTATCGGCCAAGCGATAAAATCACCAATATGAAACTTATATTTAAAATTCCATACTTTAGTTGCAATACTGGTTTTACTCGCGTCAAAACTGCCTAATACCTCGCCGCTATTTGGATCTGCCCAACTCCAACTGTTTGCGTGACTCTCGTTAGGCATTTTAATACGTAATGCTAAAGGCTGCTCACTACTTTTGGGTAAATAAATACGATAAACTTTACCTTCTGGCAAGGCCAATTGTGCTGATTGATAGGCTTTATCTAGCGAGTAACCTTGCTGCTTATCGAGTGGTTCATGCTGAAAATTATGGTTTTCAACTTTACTGAAACTTAACCATTCAACGACTTGTTTAGTGGCTGATTGCCAATGAAAGGTCATTCCTGTGAAGGCAATGAGTATCAGTGGTATACATGCAAAAACGCCGAGTGTGGTATGTAATTGATACAATAATACCTTGGTTTTGCTGCGCCATTTTATGTTCAGACGTTTGAGTGGCTTTTTAGGTTTCAACCATAAATAGCCACCAATCAATATTTCTATTATCAGCATCAAGCTAGCAAGTGAAATTAAGACTCTAAGTGGCGTTGCTTTTGTTGTTGTTTGATATAAAAGCCAACGATGCCACGACATTATAAAACCATAAAAAGTATCGTAAAACTGATGCTTAAGCACAACTTTGCCGCTATAAGGGTTTATATTTAAGTAGTCATTATTTGCTAAGCTAACTAGCCAAATGCGCTGTGGATCTTCAGCTTGTTCAATAACTTTAATTGGAGCATCGCTAACTAATTCAATGTGTTGTATTAATTCTGATAAGGCTAATGGCTGTTGTTGAGTTTTATCAAGAGTGACTAGCCAAAAGTTTGGGTTGATAAAGGCTTGAATGTCTTTGGCAAAAATGAGTAATGAGCCTGAAATACTTAAACTGACAATAAATAAGCCACTGACCAGTGCTAACACTAAATGTGTGCGTCGAAGCCAAACTTTCATATACTAAAATACCTACAATAAATAACCATTAAGCAAAATTATCAAGGTAATTTTACTTAATGGTGGGGTTTGTCACTAATGCTTAAAACTGATAGTTTATGCCCATATTTACCGTAGTGCCTAAGCCTTTAACGTTATAGCCGTTATAAGTATAAGCTTGTGATTTTGCCGGGAAATAATCTTGATTAAATAGATTTTCTATACCGATAAAACCCGACCAATCATCGCTTAAGTTGTAACTACCGCTTAGGTTAACGATATGATAACTATCAACTGGTCCTTTATCACCGACATATTGCCCGTCGACTTGATCGAATTTTTTCCGATCGCCAACATATAAATATGTGACGGCAACATTGGCATTGTCCATCGGCTGCCAATTAATGTTGATGGTACCTTTAGGGGCGCTAATTTGTTGTGCACCTAAGTAAATGTCATTGGCTGTGTCTTTACCTTCAACCCAAGCATAAGTTGCGGTTACGTTGAGTTCAGAGTTAAATTTATAATGCGCTAATGCTTCATAGCCATAGATTTCTTGCGGTGCTCTAACCGGTAAATAGACACCCGTATTTGGGTCATATTCATTGGTAGTGCCTAGCTCTGAAGTGCTGCGATAAGCGGAAAATTCGAAATGGAGATTATCTATATCGGAGATAAAACCAATTTCATAATTATCGATAATAGAGGCTTGAGTTTGAATTAAGCTAATATCGGTAACGGTTGCGGTACGCAGTAAGCGCCCGATATCTGAAATATCAGCACCTTGTGAATAATTAGCAAAAGGTTGAAATGACGCCATGATGTTATAACGAATGCCTAAGTTATAGGTGGTTGCGCGATAATTTAAGGTGTCGCCAGTAACATCCAATGGAATAGAGCAGGTGTCTGCTGATACACACAATTTCAGTGTGCTGTAATCATCAACAGCGAGATCAATTTCTTCACGTCGGATACCGGCTTTAATAATTAAATCGTCATTATAAACCCACTTACTCTGGAAAAAACCAGCTAGGTTTTCCATATCCATTTCTGGAACCCATTTACGACCATCAACCAAGGGTTGTGAGGTGACATCGTTTAAGGCATCAATACCATAAATAAAAGTGCCTTCAAGATTATCCCACTCAAATTGACTGTTAAGCGTGACTCGCAAGCCCTTTTTATCTGATTTTATTAATGACTGGCCACCACTATAACCTTCACTAGGATTGGCTAATGAGGCAGAAAAGAAAAAGATATTATCAATTTTCTGTGCATAAGCATCGATAACAATTTGGGTATTATCGAACAAGGCCTCATCGGTATATTTAACCATAAAATTATCATTTTTCGGGCCTTGTGGTACGCCAAGCGGTTTTGTACCTGCAGGGGCGGTAATGGCATAGGTTTTCTCACCTGAGTTAACACTGCCGGTAACATCAACTAAGTCGCTTTGCTGCTCAGAACGATAATGGTTATAGGTAAGCTGTAAGGATTTATCATCGTCAAATTGATAGCCAAACTTAGAGAAATAGTTTTGTACTTTGGCGTCTGACAAACCATAAATTAAGCCTTGCACATCACCTTCAGCATCTCGTTGGACGCCGTTTTCTTCATAACTTGCGTTAAGTACATAGCTAAACTTATCGATTGTACCGTTGATTGACGCTTCTAGTCTTTGACCGGCGCTATCTTCAAATTTAACCGCGCTAAAACGACTAGACAAACTAAAGTGACCGTTTACTTTACCGCTATTATTAGCTTTTTTAGTAATATAGTTAATGATGCCACCAGCCGCGCCGTTACCATAAATAGAGGTTGCACCTTTAATAACTTCAATGCGCTCTATCGTACTTGCGTCTAAGGTTCTAATACCTAAAGAGCCATTTCGTAGTGGTGTAGATTGCGGCACACCGTCAATCATCACCAGTGGTGAACGACCTCGCAAGGTTTGGCCTGAGTTACTTGAAGAACCCGTACTAGGTGCTAAACCCGGTACTAATGCAGCAAGTAGGGATTGTAGTTCAGGTGAAACCTTTAGTTGGGCTTCAATTTGCTGGCGATTAATAATGGTAATTGTGGCCGGTACTTCATCGATACTTTCGACGATACGACTACCAGTAACAACGATACGTTCTACATTATCATTTATTACCTTTTCTTGAAGTGTTTCGGCGCTAGCACTTTGAGCAATCAGTAGCGCAAGCAAACTTAATCTGGTTTTTAGCATTTTCAATCCATTAATAGAGAGTGTTAAAATCAAATGAATCTTAATGATAATGATTGTTATTAGCAATTTATATTTTTAAATTTATACTATTATCTTGATTTAAGTTAATTTCTTTAAATTTTGAATAAATGCCTTGAACTTATTCAGCTTTTTTACGGAAAACTTAGTGATGTTAAAGGCTTTACATTTATATGGTTATAATGAAATTCAATCGCTCTGAACGAGGTCTTTATCCCCTTCCAGCTAAAGAAGTGACTACTTGGTGCTAAAAGAGCACTTTCTTAGACGGATCGCTATTACTAAATAATGTTATAAAAAGTAAGTTTTTTATAGAAAACTCTTATATGCTAATGTTTAGTTATCGTATCTCTTAATGTTTGTTATAGGCTCCCTTTTTATATGTTAAATTTATTTACCCGTGCAACCGTACAAACCCGTCTACTAATCGGTTTTGGTGCGGTGATTGTCATGATGATAGCCATCACTATAATTGGCATTAATAATGTCAATGCTATTGATAAAGCCATGACAGTGATCACCGATATGAACTCCGTTAAACAGCGCTATGCCATCAACTTTCGAGGTAGCGTGCATGATAGAGCTATCGCTATACGTGATGTGGTTTTACTTAGTGAAAGCCAAGAGTTACAAGGTACTTTAAAAGATATCAATAACTTAGAAACCTTTTATAACGACTCACGTGTACCGCTTGACCAACTGATGATAAATGGCTCGACTGTCAGTGAAGAAAACATTCTTGACTCAATTAAACAAATTGAACGTAAAACAATGCCACTGGTTAAGCAGGTTATTAATGAAGTGCAGCAGGGCAATAAACAGCAGGCACAAAGTTTATTATTAAGCTCGGTTAGGCCTGCATTTGTGGAATGGTTAGCTGCCATTAATCAATTTATTGATTATCAAGAAGTCGGTAATCAACAAGAAACTAAAATGGTACGAGAAACGGCTGCTGGTTTTGAGGGCATTATGTTGCTATTGACTAGTATCGCGTTTTTGATCAGTGGCTTTATTGTCTACCGTATTGCGCATGGGTTAAAAGTTTCTCTAGATGGTGAGCCTAGCGAAGTAGCGAGTTTATTATCAAAAGTTGCTGATGGCGATTTAACACAAACAATCGAAGCTCGTTATGAAAATAGTGTGTTGTTCTCTCTAAAGAAAACTCAAAACCAACTCAGTTCTACTGTTGCAAATATTGCCTGCGCCTCGAATGAAATAAATACTCAAATTGATATTGTCTCAACAGGCTCTGCTGACGTACTTAGCTTAGTGCAACAGCAACGAGCATATACGGTAGAAGCCACAGAAAACCTTAACGATATGCGAGATAAAACCTATACGGTATCGGAATTACTTGTACAAACCGAACAGAATTCATCGCAAACATTAGAGTCGTGTACTTTAGGTAGCCAGTCGGTTAATGCTACCGCGGCGGAAATTCAAAATGTACTGACAACTGTCAGTAGTGCATTAGATAAACTGCAAAAACTTGAACAACGCACTAAAGATATCAGTGGTATTATTTCTGTGATCAGTGGTATCTCAGACCAAACCAATTTACTTGCCTTAAATGCCGCAATTGAAGCGGCAAGAGCCGGAGAGTCTGGTCGAGGTTTTGCCGTAGTTGCTGACGAAGTGAGAACCTTGGCGCAAAGCACGGGTTCCGCAACCTCAGAAATTGAAACTATGTTAACTGAGATCACTAAAGAAACAGCGGACTCGGTTATTGCCATGGAATCAACCATACCGAAAATTGAAAATGGTTTAGCACTAAGTGTTGGCTCTACGGAGCTGCTTAAGGCGATTGAAAACCAAGCTAATGACTCACTATTAAATGTTCGCCAAGTCGTTGAGGCATCAAAAGCACAAATTATTGCCATTGATGCTTTATACGAAGGCATGAAAAGTGTTGCAGATATGGCTGATTCATCAACACGCTCGTTAGAAAAAAATAATGATGTTGCTAACACGCTAGAAGCGCTTGCCAATAATTTGAATACACAAATTGCTTATTTCAAAGTAAAGGTAAAAAGTTAGCTTAAGTTATCTTACCGCGAATGAATGCCATTAGCTTTTATGCGCTTACTCAATAAAGCTATGGCTGCGCGCTTCAAGTTGAGTGCACTTTTACAAGGAACGATATGACAGACAACGATAGAATAGAAAGTGATTCTTTTGGTGAACTTAAGGTGCCAAAAGATAAACTATATGGTGCGCAAACGGCTCGCTCGTTAATTAACTTTCCTATTGGTGATGAAACTATGCCTAAGCCGTTAATTCGTGCTTTAGGTATGGTAAAGCGTGCAGCTGCGCAAGTGAATATGGATCTGGGCTTATTAGACGCGGATATTGCGGATGCAATAATAGCTGCCGCAGAGGAAGTTATGGCCGGGCAGCTTGATGAACACTTTCCGCTTTCGGTTTGGCAAACGGGCTCAGGCACGCAAAGCAATATGAATTGCAATGAAGTGATATCGAATCGTGCTATTGCCATATTAGGCGGTGTTATTGGCAGTAAAGTACCTGTGCACCCTAATGACCATTGCAATATGGGCCAGTCATCAAATGATACTTTCCCAACGGCTATGCATATTGCCGCCGTGGAAGAAATAAGTCACAGTTTGTTACCCAGCTTAGTGGCGCTGCGCGCTGCCTTAGCAGAAAAGTCTACTTCCTTTGAAGCTTTGGTTAAAATTGGCCGAACGCATTTACAAGATGCCACGCCTTTAACCCTAGGCCAAGAGTTTTCAGGTTACTGTCGGCAAATTGACCATGCTATTCGCCGAGTTAAAGCGGTGTTACCTGCGCTATATCCATTAGCGCAAGGTGGAACTGCCGTAGGTACAGGGCTTAATACAGCGAAAGGTTTTGATGTTAAATTTGCTCAACAAGTGGCAAATTTAACTTCGTTACCCTTTAGCACTGCGGATAATAAATTTGAAGCCATAGCGGCTCATGATGCTTTAGTCGAGGCGAGTGGTGCGTTAAATACTATCGCGGTAAGTGTGATGAAAATTGCTAATGATATCCGCTTGTTAGGCTCTGGACCACGTTGCGGTATTGGCGAAATTGATTTGCCAGAAAATGAACCAGGATCTTCCATTATGCCGGGCAAAGTTAACCCAACTCAGTGTGAGGCGTTAACAATGATTGCAGCACAGGTGATGGGCAATCATGTCACTATTACTGTCGCGGGTTCGAATGGACATTTTGAATTGAATGTTTTTAAACCGGTGATGATTTATAACTTATTACAATCAATACGCTTGTTGGCTGATGGTTGCGCAAGCTTTACTCAGCGCTGTGTGGTCGGTATTACAGCGAATGAAGCGCGTATTGCTAAATTACGTGATGAGTCGTTGATGTTAGTAACCGCATTAAACCCACATATTGGTTACGACAATGCGACAAAAATAGCAAAAAAAGCCCATCAAGATGGCTCTACTTTGTTAGCGGCCGCGTTGGCTTTAAAGCTGCTAACTCCTGCACAATTTAGCGAGTGGGTGGTGGCGGAAAAAATGCTTGGACCTAAATAACCCGAACTGAGATTAAATAGTCAAATCTTCTCTATGGTAGGCCGAAAAAGGGTTATGCTATAACTAACATTAATTAAAACTAGGGTTGGTTATTCTTCGATAAGGCCATGATTTACCGCATAACGTACCATTTCAGCTAAACTTTCGATTTTGAGTTTAGCTTTTATATTTCTGCGATGTGCGTCAACGGTGCGAAAGCTAATATTCAGCGTTCTAGCGACTTCTTTACTCGATAATCCACGGGCAACATAGGACAATATAACTTGCTCACGAGTGGTTAGTTTTTCACTTTCTGGTTTTATTGGGTTTTCAATCAACATTTTAGCAATTGAGCTACTAAAATGCGTATTACCTTTGGCAATGGCTTTAATAGCATAGTAAACCTCTTCAGATGAAGTGTCTTTTAAGACATAACCCGAAGCGCCAGCCTGAATAGCACTTGAAACGAACTCTTGGCTATCGTGCATGCTAAAAATTAAAATATGCACGTCAGGGCATTGTTCGGTGATAATTTCGGTCGCATCAATGCCATTCATATTTGGCATGCTAACATCCATTAAAATCACATCAGGCTTGAGCGCTTTCGCTGTTGAGAGTACCTCAGCACCATCATTACAAGTACCAACAATTTTTATATCGTCATAAAAAGCTAAGCAGGCCGTTAAACCACCTTGGACCATAGGGTGATCATCAACAAGTAATACTGAAATCTGAGTTTCTTGGTTATCAAGGTTATTATTATCCATTGGTTTATCGCTCATTATTATTTTTTTTCATTTATGTCTGAGTGAAGCGTCGACTCATTAAAATGATTAACGAAACTTGCCGTCGGTATTTTTACGGTAATTATCGTACCCATTTTTGATGATTTAATGGTGAATTTTCCTCTATGATGCTCAACCCGTTCGGCTAAATTTCTTAAGCCAATACCTTTGCTCTGAGTCATATCAATATCAAAGCCGACCCCGTCATCTTGGATAATCAGCGTCAGCCAATCACTTTCTACCGAAAGTGAAATTAACACACTTTTTGCTTTGGCGTGCTTTTGGATGTTAGTTAGCGCTTCTTGTACAATACGAAATAATGTGGTGTTAATAAAGTCTGGTAACAGTTTTCTTAACGCCGGTTTGTTAACCTGCACAGGAACTTTAGTGCGTTTTGAGAAGTCACTGGCGATAGATTCGATTGCTTCAGACAGGCCCAATTCATCAAGTATTTGTGGGTGCATATGATGAGAAATTCTTCTGACTTCTTGAATGGCAACAGCAAGATTCTCTTGTGCCGACTGTAGTGTAACCGGTTTTTCTTGCTGATTTTTCGTTAAATACAAGCCTGTGGCCTCAAGTGAGTATTTAATTGAGATCAGAATTTGAGTAATGCCATCATGTAGTTCACGAGAAATATGTCGACTTTCTTCCTCTTGAACATCAATAACACGTTGACTTAGCTCGCTAATTTTTGCTTCTGCTTTCTTCTTATGACTTAAATTTACCATGATGCCGAAGAGAAAAATAAAGAAGATAGACGACATTGCCACAATCAAGATAATGTGTTTAGTGTAGTTAATATGGGTGTCCATTTGTGCTTGCAAATTATTTAATTGCTGATAAACATCATCAAGATAAACCCCTGTGCCTAGCATCCAATCCCATTTGTCCATGTAGATGGAATAACTTATTTTCTGCACCTTTTTACCTTCTGATGGTTTTAGCCAATTGTAACGATAAAAGTCACCACCATTTTTAGCGTTTTTGATCAGCAGTTGAATTATTTTTTCACCGTTTGAATCTTCCAGTTGCCACCAGTTTTTACCGACGCGATAAGGCTCTTTAGGATGAACAATGTTATTACCTAGCTCGTCGTAAATGAAAAAGTAACCATCATCACCGTTATAAACTAAGCCGGTAAATGTGTCGGCAACAACTTCTTGTGCTGTTTGATTACTGTTTTTTTCTGGTGAATCATAGGCTTGATTTACAGAAGTTAGGGCGATAGAAGTATAGTTTTTTAGCGCTTGTTTTTTTTGTTCAATTAAGAAGTTTTCTAAGATAATGACATTTTTTTCTGATAATTCACGATATTCATCGGTGATCAAAAAGTAAGTAATGAACGACGTTAATATAACTTGTAAAACAGCTACGTAGAGCAGTCTTAATGGCAATGTCATGAGCATACCTTCTTTTTGGTTAACTATTAGTTATGGCGTAATTCTTGATAAAAGCTATATTGTACTCTACGTTAACACCTAACTATCTAGGTATAAATACCTAGATAGTTAGGTGTTCATACGAATGGTTTTTAAGCAATAATTCTGCAAAAGTATTCGTACATTTATAAGCAGTAAATAAAAACTGCAGAAAATTGGGGAATAAAAGATGTCAAAATTAACATTGTTAAAAGCACTCGTTTTAGTGTCATTGGTATTTTCAGGACTGTCATCAGCTGCTGACGGTAAAAAAGTTATGTGGCGCTTAGCAGAAACTTGGGGACCAAACTTTCCTGTATTTGGTGACTCATCAAAAAATATGGCGCGCTTAGTCAAAGAAATGTCGAATGGACGCTTTATTATTCGTATTGACTCAGCGAATAAGCATAAGTCAGCATTGGGAATTTTCGATTTTGTAAAAAGTGGCCAATATCAAATGGGGCATTCAGCGTCATACTATTGGAAAGGCAAAGACTTTAATACCATGTTTTTTACTACGGTACCGTTTGGCATGACTACCGCTGAGCAGAATGCTTGGTTTTATCATGGTGGCGGTATGGAGTTGATGAAATCGGTCTATGACAAATATGGCATTATGTCATTCCCTGGTGGTAATACTGGCAACCAAATGGGGGGGTGGTTCCGCAAAGAAATTAAAACAGTAGAAGACTTACAAGGTTTAAAAATGCGTATTCCAGGCTTTGCTGGCGAAGTATTAGCTAAGCTAGGTGCTAAACCGACCAATATTGCATCAGGTGAACTATATACCGCATTAGAGCGTAACACTATCGATGCTTTAGAGTGGGTTGGGCCATCACTAGATTTACGTATGGGCTTTCATAAAATTGCACCATTTTACTATACCGGCTGGCAAGAACCTGCAACTGAGTTACAGTTTATGGTTAATCAAAAAGCTTATGACAAGCTACCAAAAGATTTACAAAAAATATTAAAGGCGGCAATGAAGCTTGCTGCATACGATATGTATACACAATCTACACATGAAAGTAGCAAGAACTTAGCAACCATTCAAAACGACTTTCCTAATGTGAAGATTCGTTCTTTCCCTAAGCCAGTTATGGCGGCAATTCGTAAAGCTAATGACGAGTTATTAAGTGAGTTTGCTGCGAAAGATCCTAAAACAAAAGAAATTCTAGATTCAATTCAAAACTATCAAAAAGATGCCCGTGCCTGGACTAACTTTTCTGACAAAGCTTATTTAGACAATTTTGACGAGAAGTAAGACTGTTATTTATTGGGCGCTTTAAAGCGCCTTTTATTTTCAGTTATAGTTTTATGTAGAAAAGTATAACGGTGAGCAATTTACCGTTATAGCTATTTTTTGTTATGAAAAGGCATATTTATGAAGTTTATACTAACGCCACTAAGAAGCATTATTGATACTATTGGTAACCTATGCAGTATTGTCATGATTCTGATGATACTCAATGTTTTTTACGATGTAGTGATGCGTTACTTTTTCAACGACGTTAGCATTGCAATGCAAGAGCTTGAATGGCATTTATTCGCAGCAATGTTCATGTTTGGTATTGGCTACACGTTAAAAGAAGATGGTCATGTTCGGGTTGATGTTATTTACGATCAACTATCAAAGAAAAAGCAAGCCATTATCAATTTGGTCGGCTCCTTACTTTTTGCCTTACCGTTTACCATATTAATTCTTTATTTTAGTTGGGATTACACCTTCGAAGCTTATCAAATGGGTGAGGGCAGTGCCGATCCTGGCGGTTTACCACATCGTTGGATTGTCAGAAGTATTATTCCTGCTTCTGCTATTTTCCTTATCCTATGTATTCTCTATGTCACTTTAGAGCAAATACAAGTTCTGCTTGACCAAACTGATAATCAACAGGGAGCAAAATAATGACAGGTTTAATGTTATTTTTAATTGCTTTGCTATTTCTATTTTTTGGTTATTCAGTCGCCTTCACCTTTGCGGGGGTATCGGTAATTGTTGGGGTATTTGCCTTAGGTATGGATCTGTTTGCTTTTATGCCGTATCGCATTATGAGTGTTATGGAAAATACTACCTTGATGGCCATTCCAATGTTCGTGTTTATGGGCATTGTGCTACAAAAAACGGGTTTAGCTGAACGTTTACTTGAGTCAGCCGCAAAATTATTTGGCAGTATGGCGGGCGGCGTTGCGATATCAACCATTATTGTTGGTGCATTGCTTGCGGCTTCTACCGGTGTAGTAGGGGCAAGTGTTGTGGCAATGGGCGTTATTTCTTTACCGGTAATGCTAAAAAATAATTATCATCAACCGACAGCTGCAGGTGTTATTTGCGCCTCGGGTACTTTAGGTCAAATTATTCCGCCATCTATTATTTTGATTATCTTAGGGGATGTCATGGGAGTACCGGTCGGCGATTTATTCAAGGCTGCCGTGCTGCCCGGTTTCCTATTAATTGTGGTGTACACTATTTATATTCTAGTGCTTGGTAAATTCAAACCTCATTACTGTCCGCCTATGGAAGTTACTGAAAGTAAACGTGAGTTGTTAGTTCAAGCCATGAAAGATATTGTGCCTCCGCTGTTACTTATTGTGACGGTACTTGGCTCTATTTTTACAGGGGTTGCTACACCGACTGAATCTGCAGCAATTGGTGCTGTTGGCTCTTTAGTGCTGGCACTGTTTTATCGTTCATTATCTTTTGCAAAAATAAATGCCGTCTCGAAAGAAACAGTAAAAGTGACATCAATGATTTTTGCTGTATTGATTGGCGCAACAGCGTTCTCTATGGTCTTTAGCTACTCAGGTAGTGAATATATTGTTGAAGAGTTCTTTTTAGAGCTTCCGGGCGAGAAATGGACCTTTATACTGTTAGCGATGTTAGCGATACTAATTCTTGGGTTTTTCATCGACTTTATTGAAATTGCTTTTTTAGTGGTGCCTATTTTAACGCCAGTAGCACTTGCTTTAGATATTGATTTGATTTGGTTTGCCATTTTGATCACGATGAATTTACAAACGTCGTTTCTAACCCCGCCATTTGGCTTTAGTTTATTTTATCTAAAAGGAGTGGCACCGCCGTCATTTAAAACCACGACAATATATAAGGGGGTAATTCCATTTATTCTTATGCAATTGTTTGTACTAGGTTTGGTGTTATTGTTACCTGAATATCTCATTATCAGCTAGTGTTATCAGCTAGTGTTATCAGCCGAAAGGGTAAGAAGGGTATCTAGTAGATATTACTTGAAATAACGTGATAAAGCAGACTGTATTTACAGCCTGTTTTATCAGCTAGTAATTAGTGGCTTTGATAGCGAAATTAATTTATCGCTTATTATTTTATATCTCTTTAAAACTTAGCAACACGGCTTTTGCATTGCCCGGCTGTATAGTGTCAGTGGCTGTTGAGGAGAAAAAGTTAGAGAAGCCTACAGGTGTTGTTTGTGACAGCTTTTTGAACGCCATTGACCAATTCGGGAATTCGCGCTGAGTGATCGCTTCTTTCGTAAGTAAAATAATCCCAGTATGTCTGACGTCGTTAGTTATATTGATAAATAATTGTTCGATTTTTTTTGATTCACCTTCAATAACCTGCATGAAATTGCCCTCCTTATACAGTAATAGTCCTGTTATATGGTGTTTGCTATTAGCTTGCCTTGCTAGCGCTAACATATCGTTTAACTCTTTTTCGCAGAGTAATTGTTTTGCTGAGCTAACATAGATAAGTTGAGTTAATTGCTTCATAACGGCTTCTTATTTTATTAACGAACTAATTATGTTTGGTTAAACGTCATTTTTCTTTGTGAAACCCTTTGAATTAGTGCTGTTTTAAATAATTGCTATGTGGGGCATTGATAGGTGCCAGTAATAAAACGGCAGGTAACAAATGACACATAATTACGCTGTAATTACCTATACTCAGTAAACTAGCGTTAATATTGAGTATAGCTGCTAGGACGCTTAATTGAATGAAATCAAGCAGATGATTTACTGGCCAGAAGTGATTAATTAATAGAACAATTTCATTTTACTCTATATCACCCTCATCTTTGCTACTTTTAATATCAGCTTCTTCTCTCTCCGCGCTTATCATATCTTCATTATCATAATCATCAAAGTTATTGAATTTGATGATCGCGGTGAGCTCTTTACCGTAAACACTACCTTTTTCAGAATAACGATCTAACTTAGTGACTAGCACATGGGGATCATCGGTTTTCATTGTTGCTTTTCTAAACTCTTTAAAAGCATTACCACGGGCTAAAGTACGGTAGTAATCGTAAACTGATTCTTCGATAGAGTCATACTCTCTTACCCAAATAGTTTTATCGCCGCGTTTTTTTAAAGCTGCGATACGAGGTTCATTTTCATCGAATGACCAAACGCCAAAGATATTATTGGCTTCTAGGAAAAATCTAGAAGTGGCCCAAGAGCTTTCCATTGCGGCCTGTGCTATGGCAATGCTTTTTGGGTGCGGCTTAAGCGCCATGAGCAACTCGTCATTAGTTGATGCTTTGTATTCAATTTTTAGTTTTTCAATTTCATCATTATTTTTTCCGTTATCAATAATGGTTTTAACATCATCATATTGCGACATTAGATCGTGATAAACGTGATCAACGGCAGGCACGATTAATGAGATAAATCTCGCTTTCTTCTCCTGTACCGTCATGGGAGGAAGCTCTATTTTTCTATCAGGAATATAGTAGCTAATAGCAGCAATAATAAGCAGTAAAACAATACCGATAGTCGCTTTTCTTTGCTTTGAAGATAATTGCATCATGATAATCCCGTTTATATTTTATTGAAAATCGTAAGTTGCTTTTATCGCAATAAAACTGTTACAGCATTACTACAATAAAAACTTATACCGTTAATATTAACACAGTGGAGGGGGCGGATTAGTGATGTTTTTTTTATTGGCTTTAGAGACACCAAAATAACCACTAAAATAAACAGTGTGATCATGGAACTAAATAATGGCTACTTTAATATTGAGGTGTCTTTTTATGATATTAAAGCACTATTCGCTAAAAAATTAGTTAAAAAATCGTGTCTGGATGAAACATATCATTATCGGAAAATAGCTCTAGCACTTGGTATAAAAAAGGCACTGCTAACCAAAATCATTTGGTGTCTTACAAAGCATGGGAAGTCGGCATCGATAGTCCGACTTCTACTCATGTAAAAGACTACTTTATTCAGAAGCTGAAAATCAGCTGCTCTACCAAGCCATATTTTGATTAATCATCTGATTTCAGATAGGCCTCTGCCGCTATATGAAGATAACCGTGATCTTAGTTTTGAGCTGAGGCTATTTTGCTAAACGCTTTTCAAGCAGGCTTGGCATTGGCGAGAGGGTATGTTCGCTTTACCCCTCACAGCTCTGTGGTTCATGCTGCACCTGCAACAAAGAGTTATTGTGGATGGCTTGATTAACTTCCTTGATTAACAGTCAACTAGATATTTTAATCTTTATTCTGATATTAGTTGTGTTTTTCAGGCATAAAAAAACCGCAATTAAGCGGCTTTTATCATAGTGTGTCGCCACACTATGGCCAAATCTAAAAGTTACTAGGTATAACTAATAGACTAAAAATGGTCTTTATTTTGGGCGGGGGTCATCTGAATTGGTATTTTAACTTGTTGATATTATTTGTTTATTGTTGTAGTTGCTCTACTCGAACCCCTTAATGAACCCCTTAATTGTTTTTGTCACCATTAAAATGGGACGATTTAACTTAACAATTTTTAACGGGTAATGACCTCGGAAAAACCTTTAATTATTATGTTCAGCCATAAAGTGATCACCAAAAGTTGTTTTCATCTGAGTAATAGCCATAGGCCAATACCTCTTTTCTAACTCGGTTATCTTATCTCGCTTTTTCTCAAATGTTTTCCAGCGCATCCATTTAGGTTTAGGCCAATAATATACTTGTTCAAACATGTTGTTAACATCAGGCCAATCATAGCCCCACAAGTCAGTTCTTAGTTTTCTTATACGCCTCATTAGTCGCTCGTTTGGTCTTTCACTTTGGCTGGCGTAATGTAAACCTAAGCATTGCCGACAACTATAGGCATTTTTAATCGCGTAAAGACTCTGGCGCTGTTTTTGGCAGTATGGGCATGTGATATATAGCTTATCGCTTGCGCTCCGATTATCGAGCTTTAGGGCTATTTGGTGCGGCTTATTGTTGATAGTGAATGTTATATAACGTACACCATTTTTATTTTCTTTTAAGACTAGCTTACAATGATTATCACTTAGATATTCTGAGTTGATTGAATACCTACCTAGTGGTGTTGTGAGTAAAGGCTTAAACACCTTGGCATGTATGCGGTGATACTCGCCAGTGTATGGTCTTGTTTGTGTTCTACCGTAATGATGGCCTTTAGGCATAGTACCCACTCCGAAAATTAAAACAGATCTTTATCTTCGCCAGTTTCTCTGCGAGCAGTCATCACCCCGACTTGTTTAATAGGAGCACAAACAAAAGGCATAAGCTTTGTTAGGAAGTTTAACTTTTGAATAGGGTCTTTAATTTCGGATAGTGTGCTTGGTAAGTTGGCTAGTTCATCTTGTATGGCTTGGTTGATTAAATGTCTTATATCACCAGCCATGTATTTATTTGTAGGTGTTTGGTTATTTTTTGTCATATTAAAGCCTAAACTCAATTTGTAATGATAAGTTTACAGTGTATCATTTTTATCTTGTGCGAAAAACAGGCTTTAACTAATTGTGGTTTACAACTAATGGATTTAACTAAAGACTTATTCAGTATCAAATAAGTCTTTAGTTACTATGGTAATATTACATTTCAATAACACTCTATAACGGTTTTTTAGAGTAAAATATTTAGATAATCAATCTAACGCCTTTAAATTTAACAAGGATAGTTAACATGAAAAAATCATTAATCACGGTATTACTTTTAACTCTATATGGATGTGGTGGTGGCGGCGGTGAAACTGATACCCCTCCAACTCCTGTTGAACCTATTCCAGTTGAACCTAAATCATATTCATTAACGGGTAATTTCGAAAAAGGCCCATTTATCGTCGGTTCAGTAATTACTATCCAAGAATTTGATGATAATTTAGTTTCGACAGGTAAAACATTTAATACAGAAACAATTAATAATGTTGGTAACTATAATATTGACCTTAGTTTAACTGATGATCTCGTTGAAGTTAGCGCAGATGGTTATTATTTCAATGAAATTTCAGGGCAATTATCTAATTCAAAATTACGATTAAGTGCTTTAGCAAATGCTTCTGACAATGAGAATATTAATATCAATATTCTTACTCACCTTTCAAAAAAGCGAATTAAAACTCTTGTTAGTGATGGAAAAGATTTTTCAGTAGCAAAAAAACAGGCTGAAGAAGAAGTACAGGAACTCTTTAGTTTTGTGTCTGCTGATTGGGAAATAAATGATTTCGATCGTATGGGTATATCTGAATATGGAGATAACAACTCTTACCTCCTTTTAGTATCAGCCATTATACAAAATATAAATATGTCTACATCTGAGTTGTCAGAATATATAGAAAGACTAGCTCAAGATTTATCTGATAATGGGATAGTTAATGACAACACCTTAGTTGAATCTATTAATTTGTCAGCACAGACCGTTAATTTATCAATTGTTAGAACAAACTTAACTACGCGTTATGATGAATTGGGTGAGACTCTAAATTTACCTGATTTCGAATTGTTACTTAATCGACAACCTATAGCTAATGCTGGTGAAGACTTAACAGGCTCGGTAGGAGTTGAAATAACCTTAGATGGAAGTAGAAGTACAGATATTGATAATGATAGCTTAACCTACAATTGGTCGTTGATAGAGTCGCCTGAAGGTAGTGTCGCAACGCTAACTGAAGCTAATTTAATATCACCATCCTTAACACCTGACATCGCTGGTAACTACCAAGTAAGTTTAACCGTTAGTGATGCTGAACTCATTAGTGATGCTGATGTTGTCAATATTTCTACAAATAATAGAGCGCCTGTCGCTATCGCAGGAGAAGACTTTTCAATTTTGGTTGGTGAGTCAATTAACTTGGATGCTAGCAATAGTTATGACATCGATGGAGATACACTAACCTACCAATGGACTAGCCTTACTGATGGTGTTAGCGTTAATGGAACTGGAGTGGTGTTTGACGCTGGAGTTATCCCTCCTCCAACGGTGCTTGATAACCGTTGGGATACCCCTGAACCTATTCTTCCCTCCGTAACCTTCAATCTATCGGTCACAGACTCTCATGGTTCTTCTGTTGAAGATAATATTACTGTTACTTATACCGCTAATTTACTTGATAATAATGATGGCACGGTATCGGATGGATTTGGAAATATGTGGGAACAAGGTGAAAGTGAGGTTTTTTCAATAGCAGATGATACTTGGGATTCTTTCCATCACGAAAGAGCACTTGGGCATTGCGGTACTCTTATTATTGGTCAATATGATGATTGGAGAGCACCATTAAAAAGTGAATTATTTCGTTTGGTCAATATTGAAGTAGGAAGTCCAACAATCGATACTAATTTTTTCCCTGCAGCTACTAGTCATATTTACATTACTACTTCTAGGATCAGTCAGAGTTCTATGAGCGCAATTAATTTCGATAATGCCTCTTATGGTTATTATGGCGATGAAGTTAAAACAAGATGTATACGTTAGTAATTCATTACTAACGTAATTAACTAATCATTGAGTATTCCCATCGTAAATCGAAGTGATAAGTCTGGATTTTTATCACTTTGATTTACCGTTATTTTCAATAGAACTTCCTTATAAGGTCATTAGTAAGCTAATTTCATATCAGCGCTTGTATATTCTATTCAAGTAGTCCCTCTGGTGTACCATACATCGTATAACTTACTTTAAAACTACCGTACTTCAATTTAAAAAATATCGATTTAAAACAGGGGGCAGTTACTTTGACAAAATGATAAACTCCGAAAAAACTTACCTCTTATGACTAGGGGAAAAACCTTTATCTGAAATTTTCCACAAATAATCCACAAATTGTAGTTGAAACATAATAACACCCGTAATTAGCCCGTTATTTTGCCGTTATATTTACTAAGAAATAAAAATTAGAAGCCCTTATTTAACCCTTATATACGGATAAAAACGTTCTCGCGCGTAGTGGTGCGAAAATGCCCTTAATTGTGGTGTTAAATGCCTTAAATATGCCTTAGTTTAATCTATTATCTTGTTTAATCCCCAAAGCCCACGATAGCCACTTCTTTGTAACATGCGATAAAGGCTTCTTTCTGTCCACTTATTGCCAATGCTACTTCTTAAGCTGTTCTTATTTAAGTAATGACAAACGGTTCTATAACTTGGAGTACGGTATTTCTTAATTAATAAGCGGCTAACCTGATTGATAACTTTTTGGTTGTGCTTCAATTGCTCTCCTCGTTTCATGCTTGCTCCCAATCATTTAGCCATTCATCGGTAGTTTGTTCATGTGGTGTCTTATGTGTTGTATTAACTAGTAAAGGATTACTTATAACCGCGCTACCTTGCTTACTTAATTCGTAGTTGTTTGAACACGCGCTTTGATTGTTTGGTAGCCCTTTATTTATAGGAGCTTCAATTAAATCGTTGTTTGGCATACTTGTATGCTTGTTGTATGGCTGCTGTATGGTACTTGTTTGGCTGTTGTATGGATTAAGCTGTGAAAACCTCGCCAATACCTCACTATGAGAAAGGTTTACCAAAGGTATGATTTTGTCTTTTACTTTAGCGCCATGATCAAAAGTAGGTATGAAAAAACATTGTTTTAAGTTCCCCATATAATCATGAAAACTAGATAACCTTGGCGGTAAACTCAAACCCGTTGAAAGCCAAAATTGGTAGAATTTATATTTTTTGCTTATACGGAATTGTCCTTTAGGCAAACAACTACCTTTTATCCCGTTGTTCGTTGTACGGCTTCTTTTCAGTTCAACATTAAAGGTTAAGTAACAATCCTCACCTGTTGAGATATTAATTAACTGTAGTGTAAGTCCTGGGCTTTTATGTTTTCCATAATATCCCGTTGAATAGCCATCGTAGATATAAACATTAATATCAAGCAAAGCGGCTATCTCACTTAACATGCGAGTTGAGTTTTCAGCAAGCCATTTCTTAGGCACTGGCTGTTTACTTGCTGGCGTTATAACTAACTTACCGTTGATAATATCAATGTGATCACCTCTAGAAAATAAAGTTTCTAGCAATGAGCATTTTTTAAAATGTGTCATTGTGGGATACTCTCTTATGAATAAGCTAGTGGTGAGGTCGGCAAAACTACAGCCACTAGCGAATTTATCGAAAGCTGCTTTGAAATTAATATTTCTTAGCGGCTTTTGTCTTTTTATAATGAGCTATTTGCTCAGGTGACATTGATAAAATATCAACGGGGTGAGGTGGTACTATTCCAGTGAATGGGCATTTAACTCGACCATGATCTAAGTTAAATTGATAACCGTTTTTCTTCAATGGACTTACGAGGCTGTGTAAGTTTCCAATGCCACAATAGCGCGCCATACGAGTGTTAAAACTAAAGCCTAGTAACAATAATCGTTTAATATAAGTTAATTGATTGTCGTACGATTTAGGCTCAGGTAAACCAAGTTCAAGGCATTTATCTACATGAATCATCATAAGTTAATACCCCCATTATTAGCCGTTCGTTTAGCTATAAGGTTTCTAACTAACGCTTTTATCTGTTCTAATGTTTGCCCTTCAATACGCGCTTGAATTACAGTTTCAACCTCATGCTTTAGATATGCCTTGGCTCTACAACCTATAGATACAGGAGGGCAAAAAATACCGTTCTGTTCGTCTAGGTAAAGTGAGCTTTTTGATCTTTGTGTTAGTTGTAACACTTCTGCGCGGCGAATTAATTCGATTAGTTTGTTAATACTCATGCTGACCCCTTATAGGTTCTAATTGAAAACATGAGTAAATCTATAGGGTTAAATGTATGTCAGTCGATTGTGACATAGTGACACAAGGCAATGTGTCACTACTTTTTTGGGGCTGTTTTTTACTGTGAGGTGTTATGTTTAAAGCTTTGTAGGTATGGCACTATTATCTTTTAATATCGTCTGGCTGAATAGCTACACTTAATGATTTTGATAAACGATTATCTGTAGTTAACTTTATATTTAAAATTTCTTGTATGTGTTGCTGGATATTTTTTTGAAGTGGTAAATGGTTAATATCATACTCAACCCAATATTTTTTTTGTGCTGATAAAGCTGCCTTTAAATGAGAAGTCATGATTGGAAATGACCTCTCTTTCAGTAAATTTAATTTTTCAGTAAGTTGTTCTATTTCCCTATTTAACAGATCTATTTTTTCACTATTCTTATTGTCTGGCTTTGCTGGTGGAGCTTGTTGAAATCCTTTAGGACGAATTTTGGTCTTTAATTTTTCGTTCTCGGCCTTTAGTTCTTCAATCGACTCTTCAAATAATTTGAGCTCATACGTTAAACCAGTATTTACATTTTCATATTCACACCATCTTAAAAACTCTCGTTTCGATATGATTGTGAGCTGATAGTCTAATACTGCCTTTTGCTTTAAGTAAGTTCCATTCTCATATGTTTTTGAGTATCTGTCTCCGAACTCTTCATAATAAGAGCACCACAGCTCAAGTGTATGTAATTTGAAATCATCCTGATTTGTTCCTTTAATACAGTCACTCAATAATTCCATATAGTGATTTTTTAAAGGATGTGGAAGTTGAGAGGTAATTTCATTTTGGTCTGTGGAGTAAATGTTTGCCGCTATTTTTGCCGCATCTTCTAAAGTGAAATTACTTTTTCGATTAACTAAACTAACATCATAATTAAAGTCTTTAGTTTGAACACTTTCAGCTTCATTAATGAGAGGAATGCCGAATTTATCAAGAGCGATTTTAAACTCACTATAACTAATGAAAGCTTCTTCAATTATAAAGGGCATGGAAACAATATAAGAGTTGTTTTCTAATTCTGGGCGCGAACAATATTTAGAACACTTAGCTCTTACTAATCTATCTTCGTAATCATCTTCACCAGTTTGGGTAACACGGGCTTCATCTATGATTAAGTATCCATCTACATAAAAAGGTGTACTCTCAACATTTTCAGTCAATAGTCCTTTAAACTTCACAAATTTATTCAATCCTTCAGTAACGGTATAAATAGGTATTTCTATACACTTACTTAAATGAGCATCAGTATAAAACTCTTGACCATTTTTATTTTCCATATCGCCCTCGCGTTCCTACATAAATTCACTAAGCCAAAAGTTGGTAGGTAATCAACTTCTTTCGGGAGCTACCCTAGGCTTAGTAAAACTAGATAACGGCTTTTAAACCCTTATTCGATTTATTTAATTCCCCTGTCTGAGCCTGTTCAATATTCTCAGACCACCAATACATCAGCTTACGTCTACGTTCTATATATTCAGCGCGGTTATATGCGCGCCTAACTTCGTTTTTATCAACGTGGGCTAGTGCTGCTTCAATTACATCACCATCAAAGCCTTGTTCATTTAATGTAGTACTGGCTAACGCTCTCATACCATGAGCAACAAGCTTTTTATGATAGCCCATGCGCTTTAGTGCTGCGTTTGCGGTTGATTCATTGGCGTGTTTCTTTGGATCTCTATCGGCAGGAAACAAGTATTCTCTGTGACCGCTTATAGGTTGTAAGCGTTCTAATAGTTCTATTGTTTGTTTTGTTAGTGGTACGGTGTGATCACGTTTCTTTTTCATGCGCTCGGCAGGAATAAGCCATTGGTTATTATCTAAATCTATTTCTGACCATTTAGCGCCAGCGGCCTCACTTGGTCTAACCATCGTATGAAGTTGCCATTCAATTAAACAGCGAGTAACTATTTTTATGCTGGCGTAACTAATCGTTTTCATTAATTCAGGTAATTGATCAGGGGTAAGGGTAGGCATGTTATTTTTTTCAGGCTTTTTAAATGCGGCTTTTATCCCTGTTAATGGGCTAGCATGAATAAGCCCCGTATTAACCGCATAGTTCATTATTTCATTTAGACGCTGTGTGAGTCGTTTAACCGTTTCAAGGCTACCTTTTGCCGCTATGGGTTTGATAACATCAATTGTTAGAGGGGCTGTTATTTTACTAATAGGGTGCTTGCCTAACGCTGGAAAGATATGTAATTCTAATGAGCGCCATAAGTCTTTAGCATAATCAGCGCTAATTTCTGTTTTCTTAACCTGAAACCAATTAGCCGCCACTTGTTCAAAAGTATTGCTTAGCGTTTCTTGTTGTTGGCGGTTAAGTTTGTCTTTATGCTCTTTAGGATCAATATCCTTAGCTAATAATTCGTTTGCTGTTGTCCTTAACTCTCTTGCTTCAGCTAGGCTAATACTCGGGTACATGCCAAAAACTAATTCAGCACGTTTTGTAACGAAAGGTTTCTTATACATAAACAACCAAGATTTTGAGCCGTTTACTCTTACCTTTAACACTAAACCAGCGCCATCAAATAGCTTATAAGGCTTTTCTTTTGCTTTAGCCTGTTTTACTTCTGTATTTGTTAAAGGTTTAGTTATTTTAGCCATTTTAGGGGGTTCACTTATGTTAATTAACTCTGAACCCCTTAACAGTACCCCTAAAAAAGTTGATTGTCATTAATTATTAAAAAGCGTTAATAACCACTTAATACGGCTATAAGCTACTATTTATTGAATTTCAGGCATAAAAAAAGACGCTAGGACGCGTCTTAATCTTCAAAATTGGTGGAGCGGGGGGGAATCGAACCCCCGTCCAAAAAACCTACATCCTCGGTACTACATGCTTAGTCGATTATTTGTTTAACCAATTAGACGCCAACCGACAGGCTTCGTCATGGTGAGCTTAATACTATTTCGCGGTTCAGCCTTAAGCGTGCTTCCCTCGCTATCCTATTTGGGGTGACCATCGATCCTCTAAACAATAGGAGAATTTTTGAGGCGATGGCTAGCCTAAGCGGCTAGTGCGAACGTTTCGTCGTTTGCAATTATAGTTTTGCGGCTTTTTACGAGGCCAACCGCCCCTCGGCATGCACCTTGGGTTTCGTGAATCTTGTCGAATCCTAGATCCGCCCCAAAGTTTTTACTCTTTAACATTATAGACTAAATTTGCCTATAAAGTGCATTGTACAACGCTTAGTTTAAATAGACAACGTGGTATTTTTTAATCACTTAACGATCTAAGTTTTTATTTTTCATTAAGCGACCTTTATCAACCGCCCACTCGCGATCTTTAATCGCGGCCCGCTTATCGTGATCCTTTTTACCCTTACCTAAATAAAATTCTAATTTTACCCAGCAGGCCTTCCAATACATAGCTGTCGCGATAAGTGAGTAGCCATCTCGCTCAACGGCAGCGGAAAGTTGATCTAGCTCTCGACGATTAAGTAGTAACTTTCTCGAACGATTTGGATCGCATACCACATGGCTAGACGCTGCATTGAGTGGCATGATTTCAGCGCCAACTAAATAGGCTTCACGGTCTTTAATAAAGACGTAGCAGTCTGATATGTTAGCTTTACCACTGCGAATACTTTTTATTTCCCAGCCTTGTAAGCTCATACCGGCTTCAAACTTGTCGGTAAGGTTATAGTTGTGACGAGCTTTTTTGTTTAACGCAATTGTATTGCTGCCCGCTTGTTTTGATTTTTTCTTTGCCATTTCAATTCCATTCTCATTGCCCAAATAGATAGCAAGCAGGTCATTATACGGAGTATTATTGTTATTTAAATGGCTTATTGATCATTTTTCGCTTTAATGCGTTTTTAAAAGACATTTGCTATGATAGCGCCCTTGAGAATTGGAGGATGAATGCCAAACATAAGCCGTAGTGCATTAGTGATGCACAGTGTAGAAGATATGTATTATTTAATTAATGATGTGCTTTCTTATCCGAAGTTTTTACCTGACTGTAGTGATAGTAAAATCATTGCTCAAGATGAGCATTCGATGACGGCCGCGTTGTTAGTTTCCAAAGGTGGTCTGAAGAAGTGGTTCACCACTGAGAATGTACTGGTAAGTAATCAAGAAGTTAAAATGAGTTTAGTCGATGGGCCTTTTAAACAACTGGTTGGTGGTTGGCAGTTAAAAGCATTATCCGACGATGCCTGTAAAATTGAGCTAAATTTAGATTATGAATTTTCTAATAAAATGTTTGATTTGGCCTTTGGTCGGGTTTTTAACAATTTAGCCAATAATATGGTGCAAGCTTTTACCCAACGCGCAAAAGAAATTTACGGTTAATTCAATGAAAACCTATAAAAAGAGTTTACATTAGCATGAGCGAACAGGTTATGAATGAAGAAGGTAGAATGCAAGAAAAACTTGCGATAGAGGTCGTTTATGGTACTCCAAAACGGCAGGAAATTATTAGCTGTACCGTTGGCGCAAATACCACCGTTGAGCAAGCGATCTTAGGGTCTGGCATTATTGCAGAGTTTCCAGAAATAGATTTAACGGTTAATAAGGTGGGGATTTGGAATCGCGTTGCCAAGTTAACCGATATAGTCAATGACTTAGATCGTATTGAAGTGTACCGCCCATTGCTAGCCGACCCTAAAGAGGTGCGTAAGCGCAGAGCAGAAAAAGCTAAAGAAGAAGGGCGTGCTGATAAAGTCACCGGCGGTCGAGTTGACCCACGTAGAAGTAAAGCCGGCGAGCATTAGTGTATAAAACAAAAAAGCATGCTCGAAGCATGCTTTTTTCAGAAAATTTCAGCGCACTATATTGCTATAGTTTGGCTGTTGTCATGTCTGGTTAATTCACCATAGGTACGAAATAACTTTCTGGTAATTCAAAATCACCTTCCGCTTTAATAACCTTGTTGTCATCGAAAGTGATGGTAAATTGTTTTTTTACATTAAGTTCTTCGCTTCGACCCGATTTGAAACGGTAAACATAATGCCAAATATCTTTATTAAAGGCACCTTCAACAACAGGGCTACCTAATACAAACTTAACTTGTTCTTTTGTCATACCAATTTGAAGTTTATCGATATCTTTTTGCTCTAAATAGTTTCCCTGTGGAACATCGATGCGATAAACCCAGCTAGAACAGGCAGAAACAGACAAGGCGATAATAATAGCTAATACTCGAAGCAACATGGTAATTATATTTATCCTTTATAGTTTGAACGGGGATAATAGCGAAGCGGGCTAATAGATACAAAATAATTTTTAGTTTATTTTTCCTGTTTGCTTTATCCGGCCAGTAATTCTTGCGCGTTAGCTAGGCTGTTTTGGGTAATTTTATCACCGGCCAGTAAACGGGCAATTTCTTGGACGCGGCCGTTGCTAGAAAGTTCCGTTACTGTCGTTTCTGTGTGTTCCCCGTCAGTTAATTTGGCGACAAATAACTGTTGATGACCTTTGCTGGCAACTTGCGGTAGGTGCGTAACACAAATAACTTGCGTGTTTTTCGCCAGTTGCTGCAATTTTTTGCCGACCATAGCCGCCGTAGGGCCGCTGATACCCACATCGACTTCATCAAATATTAGGGTGGGGGTAATAACTTTATCGGCCAGAATAACTTGCATAGCTAAGCTAATGCGAGAAAGCTCACCACCTGAAGCGACTTTATTCATCGGCTCTAGTGCTTGCCCAGGGTTTAAGCTGGCGAGGTAGCTAACACTGTCATTACCGTTAACGGATAAGCTTTCTGCTTTATCAGTGCTGACCTCGATGAAAAATTTACCATGGGGCATGTTGAGCTCTGCCATGCTTTTGCTGATCATTTTGCTTAACTTAGTGGCGGCTTTTTCTCTTGATTCTGACAACAACTGCGCAGCGTCTTGATATTTGTGTTTTACGGTCTCGATATCATCATTAATTTGCGTTAATCGGTTTTCATCAGAGCTGAACATCTGTAACTCTTGTAATAATTGTTGATGAAAGTTAGCTAGTGCGTCAGGTGCTACTTGATGTTTTTTCGCTAATAATACTGCGGTTGAGTAACGCTCTTCGATTAAGCTATAAGCTTGTGGGTCTAACTCTAAGCTTTCATAATAATGCTTAATTTCTTGGCTAGCATCTTCCACTTGAATTAACGCTTCGTTAAGTTGTTCGGCGATGGCTTTTAATGCCGGATCATAATTACCCAAAGCGGCTATTTGCTCACTACTATGACGCAAGCCATCAACGACGTTAAATTGTTCATTTTCCGATAATTGCTGCACCGCCATTAAGGTCTCATTCAGGATGTGCTGACCATTACTCTGGCGCTGGTAATCAATCTCTAAGCTTTCAAATTCATCAATTTGTAAGGAAAATTCATCTAGTTCGTTAACTTGGTACTGCAGTAATTGTTGCTTGGCTTCACGTTGTAACTTGCTTTCGTGTAGTAGCTTGGCTTCTTGACTGAGTTCACGCCATTGCTGGTAATAATATTTTACTTCATCTAACAAATGTTGGTGGCTGGCATAGGCATCAAGAATATTGCGTTGTTCATTGGCTTTAACGATCAGCTGATGATCATGCTGACCGTGGATATTGATCAGCAGTTGGCCAAGCTCTTTCAGTTGTGTTAGCGGTACTTGGCTACCATTAATATAGGATTTTGAGCGACCTTCAGCTGAGATTACTCGGCGCAGGATACATTCATTATCAAGCAACATGTCATGTTTTTTTAGCCAACTTTTGGCTTGTTTATTATGGCGAGTGTCAAAGGTGGCGGCTAACTCTGCTTTTGGGCAATTAGGCCTAACAACATTGGCAACAGCTCGGTCGCCTAAGCAAAGTCCTAAGGCGTCTATGGCAATCGATTTTCCCGCACCAGTTTCACCAGTAATGGTAGTCATGCCTTGCTGCCAATCGATGTCGAGTGCACGTACAATGGCAAAATTTTGAATGTTGAGTTGCAATAACATAGTCGCCTCACAAGCTTTATCGACAATATGGTGTCGCGATAAAGTGTCGTATTAATAACCAAAAAACCAGATACTGTTAATTTATACAGTATCTGGTTTTTTATCAAGCTATGTTTGCAATTTTATTTTTTGCGGCTATAAACTCGTCAAGATCAGTAGAGCTTATTACCCCAACCTAATTTATTTCTCAGGACATTAAAGTAGTCGTGATCTAATGGGTGTATTAAGCGTAAGGTAAACTCACTTTTTTTGATGATAACTTCATCGCCAGGCATGACTGCTAAAATAACGTGGCCGTCGCAGCTAACTTGCAGGTTCTCATAATTTTCATTGGCCAGTTTTAGCTTAATTTCGCTATTACCGTCAACCACAATTGGCCGACTGGTTAAGGTATGAGGAAACATAGGGACTAATGAAAGCGCGTTTAAGTTTGGTGTTAATATTGGACCGCCGGCCGACATTGAATAGGCGGTTGAGCCAGTAGGCGATGAGACAATCAGGCCATCAGAGCGCTGACTAAACATAAAACTACCATCGATATAAACTTCAAATTCAATCATGCTAGCGACTTTACCGGCATGAAGCACAGCTTCGTTCACCGCGCTGTTAGTGCTTTTAAGCTTGCCGTGACGATAAACTTCAGCTTCAATGATAAAGCGTTGCTCAGCGCGAGATTGTCCCTTTAAAATAGCTTCTAATGGTGTGATTAAATCATCTGGTGATAAGTCGGTCAAAAAGCCTAGATTGCCACGGTTTACCCCGATAACGCCGATATCGTAACAAGCTAAAACTCTTGCAGCGCCTAGCATGTAACCATCACCACCGACTACGATGGCGAGATCAGCTTGCTCGCCAATACTGGTCAATGATGCCATAGTAACTTGGTCAATATTGACCGTTTGTGCCACGGTATTTTCGACTAGTACCTGATAGCCTTGTTGCGATAAATATTGATGTAAGGCTTCGATAGTGGAACTGGCGCCTTCATGATGAGGTTTGCCGATCAAGCCAATGGTGTTGTATAAATTACTCATACAGTGCTTATAAATATGTCATATAATTGTGGACTATCAGCAGTTTCGCGCTATTTTGCTCGCTTGTAAAGTTGACTTTTTCTTAAATGATTTACTTTTTGTGCTTGAATCATAAAAACAAGCCCCCATAATTAGCGGTATTGTGATTTATCTATTTTGAATTTTTAGACCTACTTTGGAGTTTTTCATGGCCAACGAGTCAACAGAAAATAAAAGTGCGCAAGAAATTGCAGCAGAAGAATTAGCCGCTGAAATTATTGAGCAAGCAGAAGAGCAAGTTGATGTTCAGCTTGATGCTGCTGCTGACAATATCAGTGTTGAACAAGAAAAAATTAACGAACTTGAGTTAGCGTTATCTTCGGCTAAGTCGACGGTTGCCGATCAAAAAGATTCGGTGATACGTGCCAAAGCAGAAGTTGATAATGTTCGTCGCCGTGCCGCACAAGACGTTGAAAAAGCGCGTAAGTTTGCTTTAGAGAAGTTTGCTGCTGAAATGTTAACAACGGTGGATAACTTAGAGCGAGCACTACAAAATATCGACAGAGATGATGAAAGTAATACTGCTATCATTGAAGGTATTGAGCTAACGTATCAAGGTTTGCTTACTTCGTTAGAAAAATTTGCCATTAAAGCCATTGATCCTCAAGATCAACCATTCAACCCTGAATTGCATCAAGCGATGTCAATGCAAGAAGTTGAAGGTGTAGCCGCTAATACTGTTATTGCTGTGATGCAAAAAGGTTACGAGTTAAACGGCCGCTTAATTCGTCCGGCGATGGTGATGGTGTCAAAAGCGGCACCTAGCGTTGATACCACTGCATAATTATTATTTAGCGGCTTAATTTATAATAAGCGGGATAAATAATTTTCTAAAACCAGACAAGTGTCTGGTTTTTTTATGTCTTTTTTTGATTAAGCCAATCAAGGCAGACGCTAAATCACCTTTAATAAAGAGTGGCACAAATATAAATTGATATTTTTTGATTATTTTCGACAAAAATAGTTGAAAAGACTTTTTCCTGCCCCCACTAACTGTTCATCGAAAGATTTAATCTTTATTTTTAACATTATAAGTATTCGGAGATCCTCAAGATGGGCAAAATTATTGGTATTGACCTAGGGACAACAAACTCTTGTGTTGCTGTACTAGATGGTGGAAAAGCACGTGTAATTGAAAATGCAGAAGGCGATCGTACTACTCCTTCAATTATTGCTTACACTGAAGAAGGCGAAACATTAGTGGGTCAACCTGCTAAACGCCAGTCTGTAACTAACCCTAAAAATACATTATTCGCTATCAAGCGTTTAATCGGTCGTCGTTTTGAAGATGAAGAAGTTCAACGCGATATTAAAATTATGCCATTTGGTATTGTTAAAGCTGACAACGGTGATGCTTGGGTAACGGCACGTGATAAAAATATCGCTCCACCACAAGTTTCTGCTGAAGTTTTAGCAAAAATGAAAAAAACAGCCGAAGATTACTTAGGTGAAAAAGTTACTGAAGCGGTAATTACCGTTCCGGCTTACTTTAACGATTCACAACGTCAAGCAACTAAAGATGCGGGTCGTATTGCTGGTCTTGATGTGAAACGTATCATCAACGAGCCAACAGCGGCTGCTCTTGCTTACGGCATGGACAAGCAAGAAGGCGATAAAGTTGTTGCGGTATACGATTTAGGTGGTGGTACCTTTGATATCTCTATCATCGAAATTGATGAAGTTGAAGGCGAGCACACGTTTGAAGTACTAGCAACAAACGGTGACACGCACTTAGGTGGTGAAGATTTTGATAACCGTTTAATTAACTACCTAGTAGCTGAATTCAAAAAAGATCAAGGCATGGACTTAACGCAAGATCCATTAGCCATGCAACGTTTGAAAGAAGCAGCAGAAAAAGCAAAATGTGAGCTTTCTTCAGCACAACAAACAGATGTTAACTTACCGTACATCACTGCTGACGGCTCAGGTCCTAAGCATATGAACATCAAAGTTACGCGTGCTAAGTTAGAGTCTTTAGTTGAAGACATGGTTAAAGCAACGTTAGAGCCGCTTAAACAAGCGCTTAAAGATGCTGACCTTTCAATTAGCGACATCAATGATGTTATCTTGGTTGGTGGTCAAACACGTATGCCAATGGTGCAAAAAGTTGTTACTGAATTCTTCGGTAAAGAGCCACGTAAAGATGTTAACCCTGATGAAGCAGTTGCTGCAGGTGCGGCGATTCAAGCGGGTGTACTTTCTGGTGATGTCACTGACGTTTTATTATTAGACGTTACGCCATTATCATTAGGTATTGAGACTATGGGCGGCGTGATGACGAAAGTTATCGATAAAAACACCACTATCCCAACAAAACAGTCGCAAACATTCTCGACAGCTGATGATAACCAAGCAGCTGTAACCGTACATGTTGTGCAAGGTGAGCGTAAGCAAGCATCTGCCAACAAGTCTTTAGGCCAATTCAACCTTGAAGGTATTGACCCAGCACCACGTGGTACGCCACAAATTGAAGTAACTTTCGATTTAGATGCTGATGGTATTTTGCACGTAACGGCGAAAGATAAAAACACCGGTAAAGAGCAAAAAATTACCATTAAAGCGTCTTCTGGTTTATCAGATGATGAAGTAGAGCAAATGGTACGTGACGCAGAAGCAAATGCTGACGAAGATGCGAAATTTGAAGAGCTTGTACAAGCTCGTAACCAAGCTGATGGCATGGTGCACGCAACACGTAAGCAAATTGAAGAAGCAGGCGATGACTTACCAGCTGAAGATAAAGACAAGATTGAAGCGGCATTAGCTGAACTTGAAGTTGCGCTTAAAGGCGAAAGTAAAGAAGAAATCGATACTAAGTCTCAAGCGGTTATCGAAGCTTCAGCTAAGTTAATGGAGATTGCTCAAGCTAAAGCTCAAGCACAAGGTGGCGCACCAGAAGGTGAAGCACCTGAAGCAGATTCGTCAGGCGGCGATGATGTTGTCGATGCTGAGTTTGAAGAGGTTAAGGACGACAAGTAATTAATTGTCTGGTTGTCTCTGTATCGCTCAATAGCGGCGTTGGACATGCTTACATACACTTGTATGCTTCGCGTGTCCACCTTGCACTAGAACGATACAGTAACAACTAAAAGATTAAATTTTTTTGTTGAGTCCAGACAATCAAAGCGTCGATAATCATCGGCGCTTTATTATGTCAAGTAGTGATGAAAGATTATTAATACACGATGGTAATTTGCTTGGATTTTTAATGTTTTAAAGTCAACGTTTAGAACCTCTGAGTAAGAAGTTAAACAAATTAGTATCCACAAATTTGAAGTAAAGAAATAAACCTATGTCAAAACGCGATTATTATGAAGTGCTAGGTGTCTCAAAAGATGCGGCTGAGCGCGATATCAAAAAAGCTTACAAACGTTTAGCGATGAAGTTTCACCCTGATAGAACCCAAGGTGATAAATCCAAAGAAGAGCAGTTTAAAGAAGTTAAAGAAGCTTATGAAATATTAAGTGATGACCAAAAACGCGCAGCATATGATCAATATGGTCACGCAGCATTTGAGCAAGGCGGACATGGCGGTGGCGGCGGTTTTGGCGGTGGTCAAGACTTCGGCGATGCTTTTGGTGATATTTTTGGTGATATTTTTGGTGGCGGCGGCCGGGGTCGTGGTGGACAATCTCGCCAACGTCGTGGCTCAGACTTACGTTATAACCTTGACTTAAGCCTTGAAGAAGCCGTTAAAGGTAAAACTTTAGAAATTAAAGTGCCGACCTTTGTTAGTTGTGAGCCCTGTGACGGCAGTGGCGCTAAAAAAGGCACCAGTGCGAAAACCTGTTCTACTTGTCATGGTCATGGCCAAGTGCAAATGCGTCAAGGTTTATTTGCCGTGCAGCAAACGTGTCCAAGCTGTTCAGGTAAAGGTAAAGTTATTGTAGATCCTTGTCCGTCATGTCGTGGTCAAGGTCGTGTTGAGAAAACCAAAACTTTATCCGTTAAAATTCCACCGGGTGTTGATACCGGCGATAGAATTCGGTTATCAGGTGAGGGTGAAGCCGGTGAACATGGCGCACCTGCAGGTGACTTATATGTGCAAGCGAATGTGCGCGATCATAAGATATTTGTCCGTGATGAAAACCATTTATATTGCGAAGTGCCGATCAGCTTCACAACCGCTGCGTTAGGTGGTGAAATTGAAGTGCCGACCCTTGAAGGTAAAGTGAAGCTGAAAATACCAAAAGAAACGCAAACCGGAAAAATGTTCCGTTTACGTGGTAAAGGGGTTAAATCAGTACGTAGTCACTCAACCGGTGATTTAATGTGTAAAGTCGTCATTGAAACACCTGTGAGCTTATCGGGCGACCAAGCCGACTTACTGCGCCAGTTAGAAGAAAAAATGGGTAAAAGCACCAGTAAGCATAGCCCGAAAGAAACTGGTTTCTTTGACGGTGTGAAAAAATTCTTTGATGATCTTAAAAGCTAAAGTCATTCAAAAATATCCCGGCAGTATAATCCCGCACATGTTGCGGGATTTTTATATCAGCACCAATGGTATATCGTGGATGCATGGTCGATTCTTGCCATCTTGGTAATCTCCTGCATCACTATAATGACATGGCATCATGATATTAATATATCCATATCTTTCAGATGAAAGAATGACGATGGGCAGGGTATACGGTCTGTGTTTTGTTACCGAGATAACCCAAATATCTATATCCCTGTAGACAAGATGACGGAGCATGGTCAGTTTTATCTGCTAACTACCTTAATCTTTGAGGTCATTACTCTTAAAGAATTTTCCGTGAAGCTGTGTTTGAAACTTGCAATATATACCAAGCTCTTAATGTTTAACTGCACTTAAAATCACTATTATGGAGTTAATTTGTTATCATAAACGCTGTTACCACATAAAGAGCCAAATTTGATGAGAGCGTTGTTTATTTTCTTAGTAGTAGCATTGACCAGTGCTTTGAGTGTTGCAGAGTCTATCCCAGAGGAGTTTTCTACGCTTGATCCCGCTTATGTTGGCGTGCATGGTATGGTTCTGATGAATAAGTCTTCGACTATCTTTGCCTATCACTTGCCGTTTTACCATAAACCGCACGACGTGCAATTATTGTATAAACTCGAGGTGAAAAACGTCGCCTTGGTGCAATTGGTACGTGACAATGAGATAGTTACCATTAAGCCTAAACCTTTTAACTTACAGCGGCTAATGCGCGGTGAAAAAGTTGCCCTTGCCGCCGATGTTTATCTTGGGCACTTTGAACGTGATGGTATATTAGTATATGAAAATATGAGCTTAAATTTTTCTGAAAAGCTCTATATGCGCAAGCTTGATGATGTTAAGCCATCGAGTAGTGAACAGTTCTATGATGTTGTCTCGTATCAGAAAAGTAATAAAATCTATATTCATCGATTACAACAAGCGCCTAGTTTTGATCACTTAATTCACATTGATGTAGAAGCTGGCTGTTTACCCAAGTTTAACACATCATCAGCTGTGCCTTCTCGTAATGAGTTGCAATATAAATTCTTGAATTGCGGTACCATGACGCCGTTTTATTACGAAAGCCAAGACTTTGAAAAGCATTAGGTTAATATGCGCAAATTTTTCGAGCTAGGCAATTTTTAGCTAAAGTCAGTTTATTCATCAACAAAGTTGGGTAATACACCACTGCGACTATGCTCAAAAATAAGTGAAGTCTCTACTGTGGTAACTTCGTCACGAGAGGTAATCGCGTTGAAAACGAATTGACGTAAGTGCTCACTATCCTTAACTGACATATGAATAAAATAATCATAACTGCCGCCCATATGATATAAGCTGACAATTTCAGGTAGCTTAAGTAAGTCATCTCTAAGCTGGTTGACGATTAGCTCAGAATAGGGTTGTAATTTAATTGCAGCAATGGCTTCAATATTGCCGCCAAGACTTTTGAAATTAATATCAATGAAGGCGTTGTGTATAACGCCATTGTTTTTCATGCGTTTCACGCGCTCTAAACAGGTTGATGGCGCGATGCCAATCTGTGCGGCTAGCTCTTTGTTAGTGATATCTGCGTTTTTATAGAGCAAGGTCAGAATGCGTAAATCTATATCATCTAGTTTTTTCATCGATATTTTTGCCTGTGCAGGAAGTGGGCTTGGTTTTCTCTCTTTTAAATACTACCCTTATTAAATCCAACATTACCAGTCAATTTCGCACCAATATGAATTATTTTCGATATTAATCACGGTTGCCGAATTTTTAACCACTTGGTTAGTAATTACAAAATAACACTTTTACCTATTTGTATAATATATTAATGTGACATATTATGTCCCATCGCGTATAAAATAATGAGAACAAATGATTATTAAAAGTATTAATGATTTCTTAAAAATGGAAGCAGCTAGTGGCATCATCTTAATGTTTGCTGCCGTTGCTGCAATGATTATCGCTAATTCGCCGTTAGTGGTTTATTACGATATGCTGTTGAACATTCCAGTGCAGGTCTCTGTTGGTAGTTTCGAAATAGCTAAACCGTTATTATTATGGATAAATGACGGTCTTATGGCACTATTTTTCTTTTTGATCGGTTTGGAGTTAAAACGAGAGTTCCTTGAAGGGGATTTATCACAACCCGGGCAAGTGGCATTGCCGGCAATAGGAGCTTTAGGCGGTATGTTAATACCGGCGCTTTGTTATGTCGCTTTTAATTATAATGATCTAGATGCCATAAATGGTTGGGCTATCCCAACGGCTACTGATATCGCTTTTGCGCTTGGAATTTTGGCCATTATAGGTCGTAAAGTGCCATTGCAGCTTAAAGTCTTTTTAACTTCGTTAGCTATCTTTGACGACTTAGGCGCTATTATTATTATCGCGCTATTTTATACTGATCAACTTTCCCTCTTATCATTAGTTTTTGCTGCCAGTATTTTAGCTATTCTATTTACTATGAACAGAAAGGGCGTAACTAATACCGCACCTTATATTTTCTTAGGTATTGTACTTTGGATTGCGGTATTAAAGTCTGGCGTACATGCGACATTAGCTGGTGTCGTACTGGCGTTTTTTATTCCGATGAAAGGCGAAGCAGGCGAGCCCTCACCGTTGGTGTCTTTAGAGCATAATTTACATTCCTTAGTGGCTTTTATTATTTTACCGGTATTTGCCTTTGCCAATGCTGGCGTAAGCTTTGCGGGTATTGGTATTGAGCAAGTGATGGCACCAGTACCGCTTGGGATTATTGTTGGCTTAGTGGTTGGTAAACAGCTAGGGGTGTTTGGTTTTTGTTTTATTGCGATTAAGTTAGGCTGGGCAAAGTTGCCCACTAACGTGAATTGGCGCCTATTGTACGGCGCGGCAATACTCTGTGGTGTTGGTTTTACCATGAGCTTGTTTATCGGTTCATTAGCTTTTGAGCAAGGCAATGGTATGAATCGTATCTTTCAAGACAGGTTAGGCATTGTTATCGGGTCATTAATCTCAGGGGTTTTAGGTTACTTTATCATTAAGTCTGGGGTGAAAACGGTTAACGAAGATATTGCTGCCAACAATGAAGAGCATACCGATAAAAGTAATATAAGTTACACCAACTAGGCTATGGCTTTGGCTTGAAAAATGTCTCGTTCGATAGTCTCGATTACTTTGCTGTAGAAGTGCTGGCTATCGGACTGACAGTTTAGCCCCATTTAGTCAATATTGAATGTCGCTGTGTAATCATGGCGGCCTGTGCTGGAACACAAGAAGTAACATTTATCAAAATACTGGTAATCTCGTGTTTTTATGATGTGACTAAACTTCAACCATTGATCAAAATAAATAAATTTTTAAACGGCGATGTAATAATCGTCGTTTTTCGTTAGAATAGCGCCAATGTTAAACGTGCATGTGCAACGCTTTTTTAGCACAGTGTATCGCTCCATTAAATTACTTAAATGGTATAAGTTTACCTAAGCAAATTTTTTTCATGTCAATAATGCCCACTGTTGAAATCAGCCCAGATACAAGCTTGCATCACTATCAAGATTTGATTGATATTTTCGATGCGACTTTTTATGCCAAATATAATACGCGCTTGGTTAAAGGTGACGATGAGCCGGTTTATTTTCCCGCCAATGATGCATGTCACTTTAATCAAATAGTATTTGCACATGGCTATTTTGCTAGCGCGTTACATGAAATTGCCCATTGGTGTTTAGCAGGCGCTGAGCGTCGTTTATTGGAAGACTTTGGTTATTGGTATATCCCTGATGGGAGAGATCAACGTCAACAACACGCATTTGAAAAAGTAGAAATAAAGCCACAGGCCATTGAATGGGCTTTTTGTGTTGCCGCAGGTAAAACGTTCGATGTATCAACGGATAATCTCTCGGGTGAAGGGAAAACAGACCGAGTTGCTTTTAAAGCACAAGTTTACCAGCAAGTGTTGAGTTACCTTAAAGGCGGCTTTCCGCATGATGGAGAAACATTTATTGCTGCTTTAGCAAAGCACTATCAAACCTCTTGGCCATTAACGTTTGATCGTTTTCAATCTTAGTAAAGGGATCAGCGGAGTATTTATGAGAGTACGCAATGAAACAATTTAAATTAGCTTTAGTGATCAATCCGATTGCTGGCATTGGCGGCAGTGTGGCATTAAAGGGTAGTGACGGTGTAGGTGTTGCCGAGCAGGCCATTGCGCTTGGTGCCACGGCAAAGTCAAATGCTAGGGCCGCGCTCGCGTTAGAGATACTCTTGCCTTATCAAGATAATCTCATCATTTATACCGCCTCTGGCGATATGGGTGAACGTACTGCCAATGCACTTGGCTTTACCACACAGGTGATGTATCAAACAAAAACTGACCTGACCACTGAGCGTGATACTGAACAGGCCGTTCAGGCATTAATCAAACAAGATGTTGATTTATTATTATTTGCTGGTGGTGATGGTACCGCCCGTAATGTTTGTCATATTGTTGGCGATAAGTTTCCGGTGTTAGGCATTCCTGCCGGCTGTAAAATTCATTCTGGTGTTTATGCCATTACCCCGAAAGCGGCGGGTCGAGTAGTTGAGTTGATGCTAACCAATCAATTGGTCAGTTTAACCGACGCTGATGTGATGGATATTGACGAAACTCTCTTTCGCCAGGGCATTGTCAAAGCCAAGCGCTATGGCGAAATGCAGGTACCGTCAGAGTTGCGTTATATTCAAGCGGTAAAATCTGGCGGCAAAGAATCAGACGAGCTGGTATTACAAGATATAGCCGCGGATGTGATCGCTAAAATGGATGATGAGTTATTTATTATTGGCTCAGGTTCAACCACCGCCTTTGTGATGGAAGAATTAGCACTGGAGAATACCTTACTTGGTGTTGACGCGATTTGTCAGCAAGAACTGCTCGCCAATGATTTAACCGAGCCGAAATTATGGCAGCTGCTGGCGGATTATCCTCAAGGGAGTGTCAAGTTGCTTATCACCTTAATTGGTGGGCAAGGGCATATCTTTGGTCGTGGTAATCAACAATTAAGCCCGCGTGTTATTCGCGCGATAGGTAAAGAAAACATTATTATTATTGCCACCAAAACAAAACTCAATGCCCTGCAAGCTCGACCGTTAATTGCTGATACCGGTGACAGCGAACTCGATATTGCCTTGTCAGGTTATTTACCGGTAACCACGGGTTATAATGACCAAGTCTTGTACCCCGTGGCGAGTCCGCAATAATCAACATAAACTTTAAACAAACGTAAATATTAATCCTAGGCAAAGTGAATGAGCTAGCCTAAGTATACTTGGAATTGAATATGCAAATTGAAAACCTTACTGCCTTATATCACTATTTAGATCAACAAGTAGCACAAGATGTTAGTGCCGATGAGCTATTCGCCGGCAGTTATTTGCGCGGCTTTATCAGCTTAGCAGGCAGTGAGTTTGGCGATGAGTCACAAGCATTAACGCAAGCACTTGCTGATAATATTAGTGAAAAGTTACAAGCGGCGCGCACCGAGCTAAGTCCACAAGACCGTCAAATAGTGCAAGATTATTGGCAGCATTTACAAGTTGCCTTTAATACCAATTGAAATAAATAAGCAACTCATTCTAAGAAGGTCTAAATATCATTGCTCGATTACTTAATTCAATTGGTATAACACATAAACAGCATTAAATTTAGTTTACTAAGCAGCCAATGATGTCTAGTCGGCTGCTTTTTTATTGCCGTATTAGTCAAACTTACGGCGAATCATGTCCCGTATCACAAAGCGGTTTGGTGCTAGGTTAAATAACTGTTCATTATCAAGAGGATAAGGCGTGCCGCAAATATCAGCAGTTAATATATTGGCCAACAGTGGCGCGGTACAAAGTCCGCGCGCGCCTAAACCCGTCAACAGATAAAGATTGTCAATTACCGGCGCTGTTTGATGATAACGCCAGTGCTTGTCTTTACTTAAATGCGCATAGTTTTTTTTATGGGCGGCAATGTCAGGCATGGCACCTACCATTGGCAAGTGATCTGGCGTCATACAGCGCAAACGCGCTTTACTGCTGACAATATCACGGGTTTGCCATTGTGTTAAACCCGGCAAACACTGTTCAAGCATGCTCAGATTAAATTGGTCTTCTTCTGCTTTTGGCTCGATATCAAAACTATTTTTCTCAAAGGTGGCGCCAATGCTGTGCAGATTGTTGTTTGCTGGTGTTAAATAGCCTTTATGGCAAATAACCGTTGCTAGCTTGGCAATTTTATCATTGCTAGCCATATTACTGACTTGACCGCGTACCGAGGTTAATGGCAACTGTTCAATCAGGTTTAATGGAATGCCTTGCGCGCCACCACAATAGATAAGCACGCTAGCAGGAAAATTTTTGCTATCGCTGTGCAGTAACCACTTTCCATTGGCTTGCTGACTGATGTTATTAATTTTACAACCGGTTTCTATCCGCAAGCGGTTGGTTGCTTGAGCGGCATTAAAAATTTGTTTTACCAGTTGTGCGGGTGCTATCCAGCCCGCTTTAGGGAAAAATAAGCCACCATGAGTGAGCGTTATACCTGCTAATTCGCTAGCCTGATGTTTATTGACACTGTGTATCAGGTTTTTTGGCCAAACATTGGAGTCTGCTATATGCTGCTGGCGCAGCTCTAAAGCGGATTTATAGGATATTTCTAATAATCCGCACCAGTCGTGGTCAAAGTGATAACCTTGCTCGCTAATATCTTGATAATACTGCACTGCTTGTTCGAACGCGTGCTGATAAAATAGACTAATATCATCAGCTTGTTGATGTATAAGTGGATATAGTGCACCTATGTTGTTACTTGATGCCCCTTGCGCCACGCTAAAGTCTTGGCAATATACGGTGACTTTTACCCCCGCCTTAGTTAATGCATAAGCAGCACATGCTGAGGCAATGCCGCCGCCAATAATGCTAACATGTTGCGGCTTAGCAATAATGGGGCGCTGTTGATAGCCTTTTCCTGATTGCGGGTTGTGTTGAAACACCGCGCGGAGCATTTCACTTTTTTTCCCGATAGCGGGGCGCTTTTCCACTCGAAAGCCAGCGTTAATTAACTGGCGTTTGACTTTACCTGAAACGGTAAAGGTCGCTAAGGTTGCTTGCTCTTTCGATAAGCGAGTTATTTGTTGAAACAGCTCTGCTTGCCACATCTGCGGATTTTTTGCTGGTGAGAAGCCATCAAGATACCAAGCATCAACAAGCCCAGAGCTATGGCGATTTTTTTCGGCTGCAAGTGTGGCTAAGCCTAGTGTTGCATCATCAAATATTAATGCTAGTGTTACCGCACCATTGAGAAAGCTTAAGGTGATATTTTCATCTGGCGATTCGGGGTATTGTTTAATGAGTTGTTGGCTAAAGTGTTCAAGCTGCGGCAAAATCTTTAAAGATTGTCTTAGCTGTGCTTTTGATAGCGGATATTTTTCCACACTAATAAAATGCAAGCTGCCAGTTTGAGCTGGCACTATGGCTTGAGTACCTTGAGCTTGTAAAATCTGCTGAAAAATTTCCAGAGTCAGCAGAAAATTTAAACCGGTGCCAAAACCGGTTTCGCCAATAACAAAGGTTTTAGGGCACTTGGCCAATCTTGCTCTAATATTATTGCCGTCAATAAAAACACACTGGCTTTGGCGGGTACCTTGGCTGGTATCAAAGTAGATATCATCAAATTGACTTGAATAAGGTGAGCCGTCAGCTTGAAAGGTAACCCTTGTTTGATCAATCACAATATTAACGTCTTCCGTTACAGGTAAAAAAAGGTTATTTTACCTGTTATTACAAAGGACTGTCATAAAAATGCAAATATTCAGTGTACAAGTGTACGCTGGACAGACCAGTATAGGGGGCAAAAGTATGTATGATACGCCCAGATTTTTTAATTGAATATGGTTATTTATATGAAACGTGTAGTTATCACCGGATTAGGTATTGTATCAAGTATTGGTAATGATGCAGAACAAGTATTAGCGTCGTTAAAAGAAGGACGTTCAGGTATTACCCGTGCTGAAAGCTTTGCTGAAATGGGTTTACGCAGTCAAGTTTGGGGCAAGCCAGAAATTGAAGTAAAAGACCACATTGACCGCAAAGCTTTACGATTTATGGGCGAAGCATCAGCTTATGCCTATATAGCCATGGATCAAGCAATTAAAGATTCAAAATTAAGCCCTGAGCAAGTGTCAAACTTCCGTACCGGCATTGTTGCTGGCTCTGGCGGCGCTTCTTCAGAAAACGTGGTTAATTCAGCCGACATTCTTCGAGAAAAAGGCGTTAAACGTGTTGGCCCTTACGCCGTACCTAAAACCATGTCGAGCACCATCTCAGCATGTTTAGCTACACCGTTTAAAATTTTAGGCGTGAACTATTCAATTAGTTCTGCTTGTGCCACTAGTGCCCATTGTATTGGCCATGCAGCTGAGCTTATTCAACTTGGTAAGCAAGACGTGGTATTTGCTGGTGGCGGTGAAGAAGTTCATTGGTCACTTGCTATGATGTTTGACGGCATGGGCGCGTTATCTTCTAAATACAATGACACCCCCGAACTCGCTTCACGTACCTATGATGCCGATCGTGACGGTTTTGTTATTTCTGGTGGCGGCGGCATGGTGGTGGTTGAAGAACTTGAGCACGCACTAGCGCGTGGTGCCCATATTTATGCTGAGATTGTTGGTTACGGTGCGACCTCAGATGGTTTTGATATGGTGGCACCAAGTGGTGAAGGCGCTATTCGTTGTATGCAACAAGCGATGCAAGGTGTTGACGCAAAAGTCGATTACTTAAATACTCATGGTACGTCTACACCGGTTGGTGATGTTAAAGAACTTGGTGCTATTCAAGCCGTCTTTGGTGAAGACTCTCCAGCGATCAGCGCAACGAAAGCGATGACAGGTCATGCCTTAGGTGCTGCTGGTGTGCATGAAGCCATTTTCTCATTGTTAATGATGGAGCATAACTTTGTCGCACCATCGATTAATATTAATAGCTTAGATGAAAAAGCCGAAGGCTTAGACATAGTGACTGAAAAGCGCGATACCGAGCTTAATTTAGTGATGTCAAACAGCTTTGGCTTTGGCGGCACGAACGCGACATTGCTGATGCAAAAATATAAAGCTTAAGCTACTTAGTTATTAAGTCGAACCAGCTATTAAGCCGCTAATATTAGCGGCTTTTTATATTTAGGCTAAAAAATGATCTAAAACTAAACGATAAAAAAAGCTAATAAATAAGCTAGCTGCGATATTCTTTTTATGATTGATCTTGGTTACAATGACTTCCTTGTCTGATTTTGATTACGTATACCTAACATGCCCCATTGTATTATTGAGTATTCTACAAAAATAACTGAAAACTTACCGGTAGAACAGCTAATGCATGCTGTTTATAAAGGTGCTAACCAAAGCGAACTTTTTACTGCGGCAGATATCAAAGTACGCGCTTGTGCTTATGATGAATTTTACCTGCCTGGTGCAGAGCAAGTCTTTGTTCATGTCAATTTAAAGATATTATCAGGCCGTGATTTATCGCAACGTATGAGCCTCAGTGCAAGTGTCAGTAATCAACTTGAGCGTTTAGGTATTGAAGAGGCAGCAATTACCGTTGAAGTAAGCAATATCGAAAAAGACAGTTATGTTAAGAAGAATACCGTAACCACCTAACAAAATTTCGTGACGCCTGAAAGTCTGGAAAGTTAAATGAATATTTATTACGATGAAAATATGCCGTTTGCGGCAGAATTTTTTGCTGATTTAGGCGTACTAACACCATTTTCAGGTCGGGCTTTGTCGCCAGAAGATGTCCGTGATGCTGACGTATTATTAGTGCGTTCAATCACCAAAGTGAATGAAGAGTTACTAAAGCAGAACCAAAGCTTAAGTTTTGTTGGTACTGCGACCATTGGAGTTGATCATATCGATCAGCACTATTTAGCGAGGCGAGCGGTTAACTTTCACTCGGCGCCAGGTTGCAATGCCGTGTCTGTCGCAGAATATGTACTCAGTGCCATGGTGGTGTTAGCCGAACGTTATTTACTAACCTTAGCCGACTTAACGGTCGGAATTGTCGGCGCGGGTAATACCGGGACAAGGTTAAGTGAAAAGTTAACTGCGTTAAATATTAAGCATGTTTTATGCGATCCTATTTTAGCCGAAAGCTCAATGGATAAGCGTAATTTTGTTGCCCTAGAGCAGGCGCTGAGTTGCGATATAGTGTCGTTGCACGTACCGTTGACGCGAACAGGCCAACATCGTACTTATCATTTATTAGATGCTGCCCGACTAGCAAAGTTTAATGATAAGCAAATCCTGATTAATGCTTGTCGCGGTGAAGTGATCGACAATAGCGCTTTATTAAGAATGAAACAGCAAGGGCACCCATTAAAGCTGGTGCTTGATGTCTGGGAGAATGAACCGAATATCTTAACGGCTTTGATAGCGTACTGTGAAATAAGCACCGCCCACATTGCAGGTTATAGCTTAGAAGGAAAAGCGCGTGGCACAGAAATACTCTATCGGGCATTATGTCAACAGCTCGATATTATGCCAAATAAGCAGCTCGCTGACTTTTTGCCGGTCGCTGCTATTAGTGCGGTAGAAATTAAACAAGAGTTTGATGAAATACTACTAAACCAGCTAGTAAAAATGGTATACGATGTTAGGCGTGACGATGCTATTCTTCGTCAACAAATTAATACTCAAGGATTTGACTATATCCGTAAAACTTACCCGACTCGCCGGGAGTTTTCGTCAATATCAGTTAACTTGAATTACACGTTAAGCTTAGATGTGCCACATCAGCTTGGCTTCAACAATAAAACTGGATAAGAGAGAGGATCATGGCACAGAAATTTGATGTTTGCGTACTTGGTGCAACAGGATTAGTTGGTAAAACAATTATTGAAATACTACAACAACGCGACTTTCCGATTAATAAGCTCTACCCACTGGCAAGTGCTCGCTCAGCTGGCGAGTTTATTGAATTTAATGGTGAGAGTGTTGAAGTGTTAGATGCTGACAATTTTGATTGGAGCCAAGCACAAATAGGTTTCTTTTCAGCGGGTGGCGCGACCTCGGCAAAATATGCCCCGATCGCTGGAGACGCTGGCTGTATTGTTATCGATAATACTTCTGAGTTTCGTTATGACGAAGATATTCCATTAGTGGTGCCAGAAGTGAATCCGCAAGCACTAGCGGAATACCGCAACCGCAATATTATTGCTAATCCTAACTGTTCGACCATTCAAATGATGGTGGCATTAAAGCCAATCTATGACGCAGTCGGGATCTCGCGCGTTAATGTTTGTACCTATCAGTCAGTTTCAGGTGGCGGCAAGGCTGCTATGGATGAGTTAGCTAAACAAACAGCGGACTTATTGTCTGGAAAGCCAGTGGAGTCGAAAAACTTCTCACGTCAAATTGCTTTTAACGTTATTCCACAAATTGATGTGTTTCTTGAAAATGGTTATACCAAAGAAGAAATGAAAATGGTGTGGGAAACTAAGAAAATACTCGGTGACGATAATGTCTTAGTTAACCCAACCGCTGTGCGAGTACCGGTATTTTTTGGTCATGGCGAAGCATTGCATATTGAAACTAACTCTCCTATTTCTGCCGAAGAAGTAAAAGCATTACTGAGTAATTCGCCAGGCCTAGTGGTTTGTCATAACGATGAAGACTTCCCTACGCAAATTGGTGATGCTAGCGGTAAAGATGAGACTTTTGTTGGCAGAATTCGTGAAGATATTAGCCACAATAACGGTATTAATATGTGGATTGTTGCTGATAACGTCCGTAAAGGGGCAGCACTAAATAGTGTTCAAATAGCTGAGTTATTAATCAAAGAGCACCTTTCAGAGTATTAATAACCGTTAAGTTGCAGATTTATTAAAGAAAAATGAAACCCCGTCGTTATAATAAGCGACGGGGTTTTTGTTTTTATCTTATCGTTAATTTAACTTCTATTAAATTAACGATAAGATAAAAACAAAACGTATGAATAAATTAATTCGATTGGTATAAGTATTGTCGCGTTAATTTGATAACATAGTGAAAAGCTAGAAAATATTTATTCAAGTACGTATAAACAACTTTTCAACATTGGAATAATTTTTGCTTTGCATTCCCCTGACTTGGACCCGCCAATATATTGGCGAATAATTATTATAAATAGGAAATTTTAATGCAAAAGTTTTTACGCCTGTGCCTATGGCAGGTACTTATTATTAGCATTAGCTGTTTTAGTCTACCTATTTCTGCAGAAGAGGGCGGCATACGCATTCGTGGCCCGAAAGCAACTGATGTCTTTCCTTATGACCGTTATGGCCCCATCACAGGTAAAGATACGCTATGGAATATTGCGTTAAAAGTACGTCCTGATCCGCGTTTGTCCGTCTATCAAGTCATGCAAGCATTATTTGAAAATAACCCTGATGCTTTTCTAGAGAATAATTTAAATCACATGATTAATGGCCAGTATTTAAAGATCCCGCCTATCGAAGTCATGAGAGCAATTAATACCGAAAACGCACAAAAAAAATCACGTAGCGATGATAAAGAGTGGCAAAAGAAAGTTGTAAAAGTTGTTGCTAAAAAAGCGAAAGCACCGGAAGAGAATTCAGTAAATAAAAAAGATTTAGACGCGGCAAAGTCTGAAATTAACATCCAGTTAAAAGCAATTGACAGTACCCAGCAGCAAAGACTCGCGACCATTCAAAATGATGTGTTGGACTCCATCGATGGCTTACAAAGTTTATTAAAAGAAAATGAAGCCTTACGTCAACGCCTTGGTAGCTTTAATGACCAACTTGATATTATGCAAAGTGAAGTAGCGAAAAGTAAAGAAATTAAAATACAGATGGACGATATGATCGCCCTGCAACAAGAGTTACTCAATAAAGCAGAAGCCAGAGAGCAAGCACTATTATTAGAAAAACAAAAAGCTGACCTCGAACAGGAAAGCTTTATGTCCAGCACATGGTTTGTTGTGCTAATGGCAACGTTACCTGCGATATTAGTACTGTCTTTTATCGCCTTTTTATTACGCCGCAGATCGGGTAAAGAGCCAGAGCTAACCCCAGTAACAAGCAAAAAGCAAAAAGCGCTTGAGCCTGAAGCTACAACGGCAACTAAAAAAGCGCCTGAAAGTTTAGATGATGAACTGTCGTTGGATGATGAGCTTTCACTCGATGATGATTTATCAATAGATTTATCAGAAATTGATGATGATCATGATGATTTGTTTTCCGACGATTTAGATTCGCTCGATGATGATGTAAGCCAACTTGCTGATGATTTAGATGATTTAGACGGCTTGGATGATTTAGATGGCTTGGATGATCTCGACGATATTTCCTTAGACTCTCTCTCTTTAGAAGATGATATCGTTGAGGATGAAGCCTTGGAAGGCGGGCAGTTGGCTCAAGGTGATTTAGACTCCTTGTTTGCAGGATTAGAAGATGAACCAAGTGCTGACGATGACGTAGCTGACATCCTTGATGGTGGTATCGTCGATCAGAGTGACTTAGACAGTCTGTTAAATGAAAAATCAATAAACGATACACTTAACGAGCCTGAAGATATTAATGCCTTGCTTGAAGCTGCTGATGAAGACGCAAGTGAAGCACTTGATAATTTGACGCCCAATGAAAGCAGTGACATGTCAGATCCCGATGACATAGATGCGCTGTTAGCATCAGTCAATGGTGATACCGCTACACCAGCAGTTACCGCAGAGGAAAGTGCGGATAACAATAGTGACATGTCAGATCCCGATGACATAGATGCGCTGTTAGCATCGGTCAATAGTGATACCGCTACTCCAGCAGTTACCGCAGAGGAAAGTGCGGATAACAATAGTGACATGTCAGATCCTGATGACATAGATGCGCTGTTAGCATCAGTCAATGGTGATACCGCTACACCAGCAGTTACCGCAGAGGAAAGTGCGGATAACAATAGTGACATGTCAGATCCTGATGACATAGATGCGCTGTTAGCATCGGTCAATGCTGATACCGCTACTCCAGCAGTTACCGCAGAGGAAAGTGCGGATAACAATAGTGACATGTCAGATCCCGACGACATAGATGCGCTGTTAGCATCGGTCAATGGTGATACCGCTACACCAGAAGTTATCGCAGAGGAAAGTGCGGATAACAATAGTGACATGTCAGATCCCGATGACATAGATGCGCTGTTAGCATCAGTCAATAGTGATACCGCTACTCCAGCAGTTACCGCAGAGGAAAGTGCGGATAACAATAGTGACATGTCAGATCCTGATGACATAGATGCGCTGTTAGCATCAGTCAATGG
>Ga0209344_10000766_pt1 | contig 49828 bp, 25 predicted proteins | sample Cruoilmetagenom6_FD_187293 | JGI IMG/M metagenome (GOLD analysis project Ga0209344, IMG submission 187293) | Oil polluted marine microbial communities from Coal Oil Point, Santa Barbara, California, USA - Santa Barbara Oil Seep Sample 6 (SPAdes)... | ecosystem: Environmental > Aquatic > Marine... | reverse complement strand
CTACCTCCGATCCATGTAGGTATTCCTTTTGAACAAATTCCGTGGCATTTTCCAATGGGGAAGAAACAACGTATTTATTTTTCCCTTCCATTAGCCCCAACCTTCGATCGAGTTTTACTATATAGGTTTGGGGCTTTTCTGAAGGATTATGGAACGAAATATATCCTCCCTCTTCATTCCACCCTGTATATCCGTATACTTCGGATTCCTTGGGGTTGCCTCCGTGCATTTTGGATCTTTTAAAATATGGAAATGCGCTCTTTGCCCAGTTTAGTCCTTTAGCCAAAACATCCCAATCACTTTTGGAAAGTTCCTGAGTTTTAATATAGAGCTCCACAAAACCAGTTCCCCTTGAAAGATTCATCCATAAATATTCTGAGAATTCTTCTGGACTTTCCCCTGATTTTACCTTTTTTGGTTCATGATTAAATACTGAATTAATAGGGAATTGAGTGTTTTCCTTTTGCCATGTGTCATAGTAGACCCCATCCCTATAAACCAATTCCTCTGTTCTATTACTACCCCCGGCAGCATCCCCAGCATTGATCATCCACACGGCATCTATGTACATTAGCCACCATGGACTTAGATAAGCCCCGTTGGAAATTACAACATAGACATTAGGGTCAACAGCGTGTTGTTTCTTAAAAAGTTCCATTAACCGCTCGGTACCGGCAACGAGATAATACGTTTTTAATTCGTCAAATTTGGAATCGTTCAATAGTGGATCCGATGCCGATAAACCATCTGTTCCCAATTGTGGCATATAAGGAATGCCATATCGGTCTCCATGAAGTTCAAACTCCCGAGTATTGAGATGTCCAAATATCCCGTCCAGCTTAAAGTAATTAACGCCCTTATTGGTCAATTCCAACATCCTGTCCTCCAACAATTGCATATACTTTGGTCCGGCCATGGACATCCATTTCCCCATGGTTTCAAATCCTTGTTCCCTGTAATTCCGTGCCGCCGGTTGGGCCCCAAAAAGACATCCTGGGCTCAACCACAATCCGAGTTTTGAACCTGCCAATTCTACATTCTTGAAACTCGTGGAGAAATCCGCATCGAATTTTGAGTTTACCTTCCAAGCTTTGTCGGACCAATCGGCGCTTACATCTTGCCAACCATCGTCAATGACATAGGCCTTAAGTGGATCGACTCCTCTTTTATTTACCAACTCCTGATGCACCTTAGAAACACTTTGGTTAAATTTTTCTTTATCTACACCACTATAAAAATCAAACCAACTGTTATATTGGACCTGTAACCTAAGTGGCCTTATCCGAATCCTGTCTATATAACTAAAGAATGTCTCTTGAATAAACTCTGGATTATCGCCTACTCCAATTACTGCCTTATGGGAAGTGTATATTTCGTTTGCCTTAATTTCCTTGCCCCACAAATAGCCACAATAGCCCTTTTTATTTTCTACATAATTATCAGCTGCGGGAAACTCCATCCCAAAAAAGGTGGCTGATTCCGATCCATACAAGGGTTGACCAAGACCGGGTCTCCATTCGGCTACTCCTTGAGAGGTTATTTGTTTTATCTGGTATGGTTGATAAATATCCACCAGGGACAAAGACTCAACATCTATCCGTTCTATGGTAACAGGTGTTGTAGATTTTATATTCAGATATTTATGGATATAAAAATCGTCCTTTCCCACTTCATAATGAACCTCAACTTCCAATAGGTGCTCCTTGTTTTTTAATAGGAAGCCAAGGGAGTTACTGTCTTCTTTGAGTACTTTTACAAATTTGAAATCCTCCGAGGTTAACACTAGATCCGAACCCTCTATATGCGTTCCTTGGGAAATTCGCAACCTAAATTCCTCTTTATCCTTTGGAATTAACCTTTGGCCTGCAATTTTATTAAAGACCTCCGAGGTAAATAGTTGGCCATCATTACTTATATTTAAAATCCTTGCTACAGAATCATTTTCCAGTGTAAATTCATTTTTGGTAGTGCAGCTTACCGCTATCAATAGGATTATAAGAGTAAAAAGCTTTGAAATGGACTTCATTGATAATTATTTATTAGGTGCTTTTGGTATTAGTTTTTAAGAAAATTGTTCTCTATAAGAAAGAAATCGACTCCCAAGGCAAACTTCTTGTTGGTCATTTTAGATTCTCGGTTGCTCCCGACAAATTCAAATCGAATCACAAATGAATTGTTTTCCGGTTTACATTCTCCAAGGTTTAAATAGGGATTTGTAACCCCTTCATGTTTGGAATAAAGATCTTGATTGTTTTTTTTGATTCCGTTTACATAGATATCAAACATACCACTGTTAGGTCCAACAGCAGTACAAAGATAGATTTGGGAAGTTTCAAATTGTTCGGTAATAGTAAATTCGGCAAAGTCTCCTGGTTCCTCAAACCATATATTCTTAAGTGCCCCTGAGCTGATCTCTCCCCACATTGGGATTTCACTGAAATCTTCCTTAACGGTTGCACTTTTATCCACAATTGGAAGTATTTCTGCCTCTATAGCCCCATCGACCACATACTGAGACCCCTTGGTTTTTTCTATTAAACCTTCCAAATCTTCAACAGTGGGTAATTTGGCAGAGGCAAATACCGGTAATGCCCGTTTATTGTGGGTTACGCCTGGCACCCCATACCAAAAAGTGGTCTGCGCGTATTGAAGGAAATGGGACTTACTACGCTTGCCACAGGAAGATTCCATATCAAATTTTATTTGACTTCTAAAAGGAATGGCATCCAATACCCTTGTTCTAGTACAAACGTTATATCCCTTGGATTTCTCTCCCACTATAATATTCCCTAAAAAGGGTTTCGAAAACTGATCAACTGGAGTAGGAACAACACCGCCGGCCCATCCATAGTAGTCCTCCGTTCCGGTTCCAAAGTGTGAAGGAAAATTTCTTTCAAAATCCTCATCTATGTAGATTTTCTCATCCCCTTCACCCCACCATCCCTCAATGGGATTTAGTACTGACCACTCATCACCAACAATGACTCCTTTTCCACTTGCACTTAAAAAATTATAATCATAAAGTGGAAATGTAGGCGTGGGATCATCCATCTGCCAAGTGGCATAAAAGTGCATGGAATTGGACATCCATCTCATTTTCTTGGTAGTAACGGACATTTTAATACTTACTTTTTCTTTTCCTAGATTCTTTACCACTAACTGACCGCTGTTCTTGTAGGGCATTACCCAACGACATATCATGTTGCCGTCTTCAGTAACCGAGCGCTCCCACATATCATAAGATTGCAATTTGCCTACATTGTTGAAAAAGTCTCCCACAGGGGCCCATATAGTTTTCACATCATCAAAATTGGACTGTAATACCACCGAACGCAAGGCTTGCGCCATATCTGAAGCGGCTGTAAGCCTGATTTGAAATTCCTGAACGGAATTATTCCCTTTAGGAAGGTCGAAAATTATAGACTCTAAGGGGCCTATTGCCTTTTCTTGCTCTTTTTTGGTTCCTTTCGGTAACCTGTATTCCGTTAAAATTTTACCCACTTCATTTCTCACCTTTGACGCCTTATCAAAATCTTCCATAGTAAAAGTTTTGACTTTGGTGCCTTCAGGATATTTTCTATAATTGATAATATTATAGAAAGCTTTCTTATCCATGGTAATCTTACACCCTTTAGCATAAGGTATTGGAAAATACAGATTACCTGCCCTTGTAGATGTATCTGCAAACGGTGGCTTTATAAAATCATTCCCTTGTACTAGGTCGAAGAAATTAGTAGAAATTACGGGCTTTGGATTGCCATCCAAATAGATATTAATATTTGCACCCTCTGTATTGTCCAACCCATAGTAAAAGCATACCGCCCAAATCTTGGTAATTACACCTGGACCTATATCTTCCATCAGCACCCATTCCTTTTTACCATTTACCTCCTGGACCTTTTCATAAGAAACCCCATCACTATCAGCAAACCAACCTGGTAAATCCGGAGAAACTGATTCCCTATTATAGCTACTTGCCTGCTTGGATTGATAGTTGATTGTTGGAAATTGGGTGATCTTCTCACGATCTACCATTTCCTTCAACAAACCTGAGATATTTACCTCATCTTCCTGAGCCTTTAGTCCTGTACTTGAAATAAAAAAAACTATACTTAATGTAAGACTAAATAACATTGTTCTATTATTCACCAACTAAAATTTTGACGTGATTGATTATTATTAGCAATTGAACAAGTTTAAACAACAAAACTTTGATTTTAGACCTTCAGGGAGGGTTGGGACAAACAAAATTTCTTAAAATGTACCTAATGACCATTGAGACTGTTGGAGAATAATTCAAACTTCACAATCCAATTCCCATCAAACGATTGGGTAAATTAGGTCTACAGACAATTAAACCTGTTCCTTTATTATTTGAAAATAAGTAAAGGTCCGTTATTCTCCCCTGCCAATACCACGACGCCGGTTTCTGTCACCACTTTTTCCACCGCCTTTATATTTCTCGGAACAAAAAATCCACTTTCCCTGCTAGTAACTGCTTCAAATACCCCATCTTTATTCCCTTTTAACAACAATCCAGTGCCCGCATCGGCCCTACTGGTTTCCACTTCAGCCTCGTATTTGTTCCCGGCTAGTATTAAGTCCTGATACCCGTCATCATTGAAATCGTGACAAACAATTCCGTTTATAGGGGCATATTGGGCTTCCAGGGGTAGAGGCTCTAGATTGAATTTGCCCTTTGAGTTATTTCTAATGATAACTGACCTGAATTCCTGAACCTCTAGGTGTAGGGCTTCACTTAAATTGGAAGACCCATATATATCTATAATATTGGCCTCGGCAAAACCAGCAAAGGATGGGAATTTATCCCCAATAAATGGCATTTGTTCCGTTGAACACATCTTTCCCCTAACTGGAAACAGTACATTATCAATGTCTTTCGCCAATACTATATCCACAGTTCCAGTCTTATCAAAATCACTTCCATAAATATGAAATGGCTTTTCTTTACTTGCATGAAACTTGTAATTCAACCCTAGGTTCCCAACAACATAATCCAAATCGCCATCCAAATCAATATCTGCTTGTTTTATGGTGTTCCACCATCCCGAAGTATTGTCAAACCCATATTCTTTCGTCCTATTCCGGAAAACTCCATTGTCGTTTTCCAAAAATGTAATGGGCATCCATTCACCTACTATGATCAAATCGTCGTCCCCATCATTATCAAAGTCCGTAGCGACCGCATCGGAAACCATTCCAAGATTTTCTATTTCATTGACCGCCGGTCCTGTAAGATTTTTGAAGGTCCCATTATCATTTACCAATAGATAACTAGTTGCCGCAAACGGATATTTGCCTCTTTCGGTTCTGGCTCCCACATACACATCCATGTCACCGTCTTTGTCAAAGTCGATGGCCGTAGCACACGAACCATAATTTTTTAAAAATGGCAACTGATCAGACTTAGTGAATTGCCCATGTCCATTATTTAAATACAATCGGTCAATAAGGTAGGAACTATCCTTGTCCATCTCATAACTACCGCTAACCACATACAAATCCATAAATCCATCCCCATTGGCATCAAATATAAGGGAGGCGGTATCTTCGCTCATTTTATCCAATTCAAAGGCGGGTTGATTCATCTGAACAAAATTTCCTAGTTTCTGTTGAAAATAGACCGCACCTGAAAACCAAGCTGCCCCGCCTATAAAAAAATCATCCAAACCATCATTATTTAAATCACCTACGGATATACATGGTCCTTCATTGGACAATTTATGGGGCAACAGCAATTGATCCTTAAAATCATCATAGGAAATATCGGAATGGATAAATTGTGAATTCAAAAGCCCAGGGTCTTCTTTAAGCGTTGACTCCCGCCCAAGGGTTTTTGCCTCTGGAAATACAGCATCCTTGTATTGTAACACCAGTTCTTGATCCGCCTTTATATCATGGATAACTTGTATTTTACCATCGGGCCATTTTACCTCTATTTTCTTAATCCTTTTTGTTTTTCCCAATCCAAAGTGTAAAACAGGCTCAGAAGCAGAAAAATAACCCCTAGTGGTATGCAATTCCTTTAGCTGTATTTTATCATCAGTAAATAGCTTCACCTTTGTCCCATATCCAAAACGATTGTTCGATTGCCCATCCAGTCTGATTTTTAGATAATGGACCCCTTTTTTAGACGATAAGTTTTCAAACAAAAAGGCATTCTCGTTTACGTTATTGCAAACCAAATCCAAATCACCATCATTGTCAAAATCGGCATATGCGGAACCATTGGAAAATGAAGGCAAACCCACATTATCTGTTGTACTCACATCATCAAAAGTGAGATCACCATTGTTCCTAAATAGATAGTTTGCCAACTTCACGGAAGGATAAAGTTCCCTCGCCTTTTTTAACTGTTCAAAACCAACAACAGCGTTAGGGTCGGACTTTAATTTAGCTACATATTCCTTTTCCTTAATTCTTGAATCTACGTTGGTGACATCCCTTAAAATACCATTGGTTACATGAATGTCGTTAAATCCATCCAGGTCAAAATCAGCAATTAAGCAGGACCAACTCCAATCTGTATTTTCGATACCAGAAAAATAACCCAAATCCTTAAAATGAGGTTTATCTGCTGAAAAGATTCCATTATTAATTTGCAGCACATTATGCATGTACTGCCAATTGTAGCCGGATTGTACCATGTTGTACATGACTTCCCTAGGCATCATGGTCATGGAAGTCTTTGACCGTTTGTAATCTTCCGGCAACATATCCAATACAAATAAATCCTGAAAACCATCATTATTGATGTCAGCCACATCGGCTCCCATACTATAATTTGAGGTATGTTGAAAAAATTGGCCAGCTTTATCATCAAACGTTCCGTCCCCATTATTCATATAAAGGAAATCAGGGCCAGCAAAGTCATTGGCTACAAAAATATCCTGATGGCCATCATCATTAAAATCCGCCACGGCCGCCGTAAGACCAAAAAATAAATCGGGCAATATTCCGGACGGTTCCGAAACATCGGTAAAGGTTAAATCGCCATTATTCCTAAACAATTTGTCTGCCCCGCCATATTTTTTTAGTGACTTGTCGGTTCCTATTTTTTCAAGATCTATTATTTCATTCGCTATTTTAAATTCTACAGGCGTATTTACAATATACACATCCAAATCTCCATCATTGTCATAATCAAAAAAATTAGATTGGATTGAATGACTATTACTTTCCGCAAGGCCCATTTGCACTGAAGACTCTGTAAATGTTAAATCCCCATTATTAATAAAGAACAAATTATGTTGAAAAAGATCAGTGTCTGGTCCAGACCGACAAACATAGATATCCAACCAACCATCATTATTTATATCCACAGTAGTGACACCTGTATAAAAGCCAACTTCTCCTTTGATCTGGGCCTTATCCGTAATGTCTTCAAATTGAAACCCCCCCTTGTTTAAAAACAATTTATTGGATCCGCGGTTGGAAGTAAAAAAGATGTCTGGTAACCGATCATTGTTAAAATCACCGGCCGCTACTCCAGCTCCCATATACATATGCATAAAAATATAATAGTTGAAGTCTGGGGTTTCCTCTACGAAATTCTTAAAATACAGCTGGGAATATTCTGGTTTTATTTCTTTAAACATGGGTTCCTTCTCTTGACCGAAACCTGCCTGCCAGAGAAAGAAAAAGCTCACAAATAGTAAAAAATAAAATGGCCTTACCTTTTCCATCCTTAGTTATTTAATTTAATGAGTTTTGCCCTGCCATTATTAACCGCTACTACCAACGCCTTCTTGTTTTTATAAGCAATAAGTTTTAACTCCTTTACATCCTGTGAAATGTTTAATCCGGATTTCCCCATAGGTATTGGCTCAAAACTAAATTGGCCCCGTCCTTTTAGGAACAAGCCCAAACTCGCATCATTTCTTGTTGTTTCTATTTCAGACCCATAAAGATTACCGCTGACAACAATATCATTTATCCCGTCATTGTCAAAATCAAAGATCATTGAACTGTTAATATTGGAAATTTGGGCCAAATCTGGCAATTGCCTAATTTCAAATTTTCCATTCCCCAAATTTTCCATACTGACACTAGCAAAAGTCTTAGCTTCATAATGCAGGGCCTTATCCAGTTTGGCATCCCCATATACGTCCTGCAAAGTTGAAGATGCAAACTCATTGTAGGTTGCGAATTTCTTTTTTATTTCGGGTATTTGCTGAGAGGAACAAGACCTGCCTCTCAGCGGATATTGTGTCCCATAATTATAATAACTCAGCACTATATCGTTCTTTCCATTTTCATCAAAATCACCATAATGAACAGAAAATGGTTCATCTGCATTTGCCTTGTATTTGTAGTTTAATCCCAAATTTCCGAACACATAATCATCATCGCCGTCGCCATCCAAATCACCATTGGAAATACTGAACCACCACCCAGTGGTATTTTGTAAATTGAATTTTTCCGTGCTATTACTGAATTCACCGTTCACATTTTCCAAAACGGTAATGGGCATCCACATACCTGTAACCAACAAATCCAAATCACCATCCCCGTCGAAGTCCGTCCAAACTGCATCTGTCACCATACCCAACCTATCCAATACATTCATATTGGTTTTCACAAAGCTTAATGTTCCAGTTTCATTAAGCTGGTTTTTTAACAAATAACTATCCGCTGGCTCGGGATAATGCCCTGGAACTTGCCTACCACCCACAAATAGGTCCAAATCGCCGTCATTGTCATAATCCGCCATCTTAACCCTTGATCCACTGGCCGTTATTTCAGGAAGGATCCCAATTGATAATTGAAAATTCCCTTCCCCATCATTTATATACAATCTATCTTGGTAATTTTCGGAATCCAATTCAAATTCATTTCCTCCCGAAACCACATATAAATCTTGATCCCCATCATTATCGGCATCAAAAAATATGGCTCCCATATCTTCCCTGTTTAGGTCGGGAATAAGTTTTAAGGGACTTTCTATAAATGAACCCGTGGGTTGTTGCTTATAAAGCTTGCCTAAACCTTCATTTGGACCACCGATATAAAAATCTTCCAAACCATTACCATCAATATCTGCGACAGCAAGTCCTGAGCCTAAGGTAGACATGCGATGGGGCAATAATACCTCACGCCCAAAATCGTCGAACTTATTCTCTTTATGTACATAATTTACTTTGGCAGCATCGGAAACATCTTCAAATAATAGAAAATCCGGTTTGTTGGGGGGTCGTTGGCTATTTTTAGCACCATTAAGATCATACTCCAATGTTCGGTTTACCTTAACGTTTTTATAAAATGAGGTCTGGCCGTTAAACCAATCTATTCTCAAACTGTCTATAGTATTGATTTGATTTAATCCGAAATGTATCGTTTCTTCACTACTGGAATTGATTCCACGAGCATTGGTCAATTGTGAGATTTGCACCCCATTTTTGTGAAACAAAGAAACTTTTGTACCAAAAAAACTTTGACCCACCTTACCCCTTTTGAAATTTATCCTTAGATAATTGTTCTTTTTCTTCTCGGATGTGTTATTCCTATATATATGGGCCACCTCATCTATATTATTTACTACCAAATCTAAATCCCCATCATTATCCAAATCTCCATAAGCAGCACCAGTGGAAAACGTTTTTTGGGATAGGCCCCATTTATCGGACACTTTTTCAAATTTCAGTCCATTTGTATTCCGATACATATAATTCTGAATTCTATCGGAAGGAAAAAAGGATAGCATCTTTTCCAAATTGGCATATTTCCAAACGTCAAAGTTTTTATCGCCCTCCTTGTTATAATTGGTATCAATATCGCCAACATATTCATCCAATTTCTTAAGGGCATCGGTGTTACCAATTTCATGTCGTATTCCATTGGTAACGAAAAGATCCAAGTGCCCGTCATTATCAAAATCGGCCAATAAGGGGGACCAACTCCAATCCGTACTGGATATCCCTGCCATTTGGGCTATTTCACTAAAAAGCATATCCCCATGTACATCAACACCATTGTTCAGTTGTAGCGTATTGAACATATATTGATAATGCCCTCCTCTGCTAACATTATTCCAAAACTCAGCGGGGTTCATGGAACTCATATTACTTTTAAGTCTGTAGTTATCTTCTGCTACCATATCGAGCACCACAAAATCGAACCAACCATCATTGTTTATATCGCCTACATCTGTTCCCATACTGAAGTAGGAAGTATGCTTTATATTTTCATAAATTTTATTGGTAAAGGTTCCATTGCCATTGTTGATATAAAAAAAATCAGGACCCAAGTAATCATTTGCCACATAAATGTCCTGCCATCCGTCATTATTATAATCGGCTATACTTGAACTTAATCCATAGCCAAAATTGCTAACACCTCCATTATCGGATGTTTCAAAAAAGCGATTATTAATATTCTCCAATAACCTATAGTTCTGGGTCGGCGTAATTTTCTCTTCGTCGTTTGCAGGTGCCATAAAAGATGAATTCTTAGGTTGATTCACTAAGAAAACATCAAAATCCCCATCCCTATCAAAATCAAAGAAATTAGCCTCTGTAGTTCTATTCCTATCATTTAAATTGTACTTGACCGCCGATTCACTAAAAGTAAGGTCACCATTATTTATATAAAGTTCATTCTCCCGTAGATCTTCTCTACCGTCATAAAGACTTTTACAAACGTAGATATCCTTAAATCCATCATTGTTAATATCAACCATGCTAACATGGGTAGACCAGCCGCCCTTATCCAAAATCCCGGCTGCCAGGGTAATATCCTCGAATTTTAGATTTCCCTTGTTGAGATATAACTTATCACCAACCTGATTTCCAGTAAAATATATATCTAAAAGCCCGTCATTGTTGATATCGCCGATTGCTACTCCACCTCCCTTATAAAAACCTTTATAAACGAATATATTATCCTGTTTGGTTTGATGAAGTTGGTTATGGAAGTATATATTGGAAGCAGATGGGTCTAGTTGGGTAAATAGTAATTCACCTCTATTATTAGATTCTACCTTTTGTGAATAACATTGTAATGTAATGACAAAAGTCCAAACTGTTAGAATTATGGCATTTCCTCTTTTCATAATAGGTGTATTATAAATGTTTTTGGCCGAACTTAACTAAAATCCAATATAATGCTCGAAATTAATAGCCAGGTCAATTCAAAATCATTCGTATTTTAACGGTAAATTACATTGAATAGCGGTAAATCGAAAACACTTTCCCCTCCAATCGTCTGAAGTTTAAATGCGCTACAAATATTGATATTACCTACTATCCTTACCATTACTTATTAAATATATTGCCTGCCGGTCGTGTTCTTTATTCTACTTTAACAGCCTCTTTTTTTGGGGGTAAAACATGAGGAGATAAATTGAATATAAAAACTATTTTACAGTACGGAAATTTACAATCATTTCAGGACCCGCATCCCTTTCTTTCCCTTGGTAATCAAATTCAATTACGTTTTCACCTTCTGTTACGGTAAAATACCCGTCGTCTATTATAATCTCATTCTTAATTTGAAGATCTTCGGAAAAATGTTTGTAGGTATCGTTTCCTTTATTTATAATGAAATCACCTGGTGCCAATGTAAACGGCATCACGATTTTTTTTGCTCCTACCTTTAGGTAGATACCCTTTACACTTTCTTTTGATTCTTTAGGAAGACGAATTACAAATTGTAACTTTTGTTTGGGTCCTACACAAGAATATTTCCAAATAGAAGCCGTTGGCTGTCCTGGTTCAGTGGTCATATTCGTATGCTTATAATCCAAAGACACAGGAGCTTCCGGACTGCTTTTTAATATTGAAGACGGTAAACTATTAAAATCATCTTCTCTTTGGGTTCTTCCTCCTTCTGGTGCCCACGATTCAATAAAAACCAAACTCACACCCTCCTTATTTTGCTCAAGTCCATAGAAAGTATAAGGATCGCGCAGTTTTTCTTTTTGTGCTTCTGTAAAAAGACCTTCCATTCTTGCATTTTCCCATTTTTTAATTTCTGTTAGAATTGAATTAGCCTCTATGTTGATTTCTTCAATATTGGGGCTAATGTAAAAATCTACACCCGCATCGTAACCAGCACACAAGCCCATTACCCATTCAATATCCTTTTTTGTGGTTTTTGCATTGATACTAAATTGCCCCATTTTACGAGGTAACATGTCTTCTTTTAAGGCTTGTTGCACATCCAATCTATGGTCTAAATGTGCTTCTCTAAAGTTATCGGACGTCCAAGGTTCGCCCCAACTTTCATTAGCAAAATAATGCCAGCCAAAATGGGTAACATCCGATGAATTAGCTACAATATTTGGATCTTTTAAATAATCAAAGAAAACCTTTACAAAACGATCACTTCCATAGCGTCCATGTCCAGAAGCAAGCCCACCTTCAATACCATCAAAACTAATTCTCTTCAGATTAGCCTCGTTAAAGAATTGAGCTAGGTTTTTAGCCATTTGATCTTGCAAGTTTATATCCGGGAAAAATACTTTGTAACCATGAGACATTAGTCTACTTACCTTTTCTCCTTTTTTGTGTTTAACAGCCTTTGTGCCAAAGGCACCGCGTTTACACTCTTTTAAGACCAATTTGCCTTCAGCAGTTGCAAAGGAATACTCTATAATCTCATCACCAATTCGGACCGCTGTATGCTCGCGCCACCTAGGGTTGACCTTTTCTAAATTTGGCTCATAATATGCCGAACGTACAGCCTCATCTTGCAATAACAATTCATTATCTTTTGCTGAGATACTTTTTTCAAGTTTTGTAATTCCAGCCAAAACTAGACCTGGATCAGGTATAGGAGTAACTAATGGATCGTTAGTCGAAATAAAGTTTGTTAATGTATGGGCTCCTAAATTTATTCCATGCTTTTCCGCTATATCGGAACACTCCCTAACCGATTGATAACCGTTTGGAAAGTCTTTATCATCCAACAAAAAAGTTCCCCATGTTTTAAAAATTCCACCATGATAGATAGATGAAATACCAGCTTTTTCCGCAACATCGATACAGGCTTCAATGTTGTTTACATTGTAAGACATTATGAATTTTGATGAACTGGAGTATTTTGAAACTTTATTCCAGACATCTTTGGTTTTAATGTAAGGCAGGTCTTCGTTTAAAATGATTTCCTCCACAACTTCCAATAATTTACTGGTGGGCACACAATAGAAAGCAAATCTGGCACCTACTATTTCAGCATCACTATCATTAACAGGTACTGCCTGTCCTAACTTTTGTTCCCAATTATCTACAGTTCGGAATTTGGATCTATCGCGGACAAAACCAGTTAAGCTTGCACCTCCATCAATTTTCTTGGCAGCATTTCCAAATCTTTCTCTAATTGCAATTTCAAATCCACCACGGCTCTTGAGATTTAATCCCATTAATCCGACGGCCGTATTATCATCATAGGCAATCCCAATTGACTGACCTATTTTTTCTGAAGGCAAGACATGATATGGTCCCCAAATAACTTTTTCAATAAATTTTTCACTTTTAATTTTGACTATTTCAAAGGTTATATAGTCACTTTTACTATTAATATTTACACTAATTTCAGCTCCTACTTCATTAAATTTAAATTTCAATATTTCTCCTGTACGCTCCCAGCTTGTAATTGGATAATTTACACCGTCACTTTGAACGGTTAATAGAGATGTACTATAACCTTGAATTAATTGGTTTTTACCTGTTGCCTTCTCTAATAATTCCGTCAATTTCCCTTGGTTGTCCAGACTTAATCTGAAAAAATCGTTTTCAAGAAATCTCTTGTCTTGGGAATGGCCGTAGGCAGTTATACATATTGCAGATAAAAATATCCAAAATAGTTTAGTCATAATTATATTGTACTTCTAAGATTCCTATTTGCTTACGTTTTTTAATAAACAACTCATATTGCTATCAAAGAGCAATGGCTTTCTTTTAATTGGGATAGAAAAGCAAATCCCTACCAGCCTGTCTGTTTTGAATTATACTTTAATTTCTGGCTCACTATTTTACAAGTTTGCAACTCACTCTCTCTTTTACTATTGCCGACAACAAATGTCTTGGATTGTAAAAAGAGGCTGATAAACTTCAGCCCCTTTTTATAAACAACTAACTCAATACTTAATTAACTCAAATTCTTCCTTTCTTTATTGTAAGGGATCAAAACTTCCACCTGGCCACCCATTCGTTTGGGTCAAGTTTGGATTTTTATTTAAATCATCCTGGGGGATATCATAAAAATAATAATTGTCCAAATAATTTATGGCGTCACCATCTGCATCAACACTTCCAAAGCGCTCCAAACTTCTTAATCTTGTACTAAAATAGGTGTTGTAAACTGCTGGGTCATTTAAATCGATGCTTCCATCCAAAACACCAGCTTCCAATACCTTTCTATCATCCAAAATTTCAGCAGTTGGGCTAAGGGCATCAAAGGCAGCTGTCTTTAGGATTTCATAACCATACCTGTGCATCCCAATAAGCGTACCATACATCCTACGCCTTCTTAAGTCTGCAGATCTTTTACCTTCAAAAACCAATTCCAACCTTCTTTCGAGCATAATGGCATCCCGTAATTGATCTTGGCTCATTCCTGCCTGAAGTCCATATAGGTTATCTCCACCAGCTTCAATTCCTGCTCGAGAGCGAATCTGGGTTAAAACCTCATACGCCACTCCCGAGTTGTCAATTTCATTAGCGGCTTCCGCTAAATTTAACAGAACCTCGGCAAAACGAATCTCTATCCAATCCGTAGGAGAACTCAAACTAGCCGCTCCACCTTCCAAAGTTCCATCCACTGCTTTTCTACAATTAAAACTAGTGGCGGTAATCCTATCGTTTGCTCCAGCTTCAATAGCACTTTGCTGAAAAGTCCATTCCAAATCACTTGTCCTATTTGGAGCCGGATTGTTCAAAGGCCATACTGATCCATTCCATGCAATAGTGGCTTCAAATCTTGGATCCCTATCCAACCAAAGTGTGGTGGGGTCATAAGTATAAGCTGATGTAGGGTCATCAATAGCTTTTCCATCTTTCATTGGAAAGGCATCCACTAATTGCTTGGTAGGCTTATCAAAAGATTCTCCATTTGTTCCTGTAATAAACGGACGGCATCCGGCCTCTCTATTATGTGGCCTGTCCAAAGAATAGTTTCTTACCATAATTGCCTCAACATTGCCAGCCCCTTCATCAAACCACAGGCCGGCATAATCCGGATGCAACCCTTTACCTATAGACTCTAGATAAATTCTAGCGGCACTATTGGCATCATAAGCAGCTTGCCAACGGCCTTTATCCTGTGCCGGATCAAATTGCTCACTGGCATAATGCAATAATACCCTACCCTTAAATGCCATAGCTGCTCCCTTAGTAATTCTACCATAGCCAGATGAATCATAACTGTCCGGCAAGTCCAGAATAGCCGCATCCAAATCTAAAAGTATTTGAGCCATACACTCCGAAGTCTTATTCCTGGGAACCTGAAGGGCGGTAACATCAGTTTGGTCCTTTACCTCAAGTACCAAGGGTACGCCCCCATAGGTAGAAACCAATTTAAAATAAAGATAAGCCCTAAAAAACAAAGCCTGTGCCTTCATGAGGTCTTGGTCCTCCAAACTAATACTTCCGGTACCTACATCTCTTAGCAAAAGGTTTATATCTTTTATAGCATTATAACTACCCGAATAACGGGTTTGTGATCCTGGTGAAGCTTCACCATACATCAAAGCATCTGGGCCCTGGGCATCATCGGTCATTCTGGAGGCATTTACATCCCATCCCGGCAAGGCCCTTAAATAAACATTATTTAAAAAACCCTCTGCAAGATGCGGATCGTTCCAGATAACATCCGAACTAATTGCACCTAAATCCTTTTTATCCAATACGTCTTCACTACATTGCAAAAACAGTAAGGAACACAGTATCCAAATTTTACTTATATTTTTTGCTTTCATCATACTATTTTTTTAAAATGTAACATTGATTCCTAAACTGTAGGTTTTATTCACCGGAATACCTCTCCCGCTTGTTTCTGGATCAAACTCATCGATCTTACTATAGATCATAAATAAGTTTGTGCCATTTGCAAAAATATTTATCCTTTCTGCCCCAACTTTCGAAACAATATTGTCCGGAATATCATAGCCCAAATTCACATTTTTCAATCTCAAGAAATCAGCATCCTGAAGCCAAAAAGTTGAGTTCCAATCAGATGCAGGCGATCCAAATCTTGGCAAGGCACCATTGACATTATCTGGACTCCAAGCATCCAACCATTGGGTATGGGAAGAGTTTCCTATATCCCCAAATTGAAACCTATTGTTGGCAGGCTGATATCTTTGATGTCCTGCAAATCCTTGAGCAAAAGTTTGCAGAGTGAATCGTTTATAATTAAGGTTTAGCCTAATACCGTAATTTATAGGAGGAGTAGATGCAGAACCTATATAACTTTGGTCATTGCCGTCAATAACACCATCCGGTGTATTCCCTTCTGGATCATCTTGAGGATTACCCCTTAAATCCCTGTAGTACAAAGCTCCTATTTGAGGATCCGCTCCGTTAATTTTATATCCACTCGCAATTAAGGCATCCAATTGTGCTTGGTCACGAATAATGCCTTCTGCGGTATACCCAAATATCCTACTGGTACCGTTTCCGTTCAACAACTCATATGGCCTGCGCGTTTCCGGCTCATCCAAGGTGGCATATTCATCTTTGGCGTAACCTAAATTAAAACCAATATCGTAATAAAAATCATCCCCTATATTATCTTTATAAGTAGTAACCATTTCGAAACCTTTGATATTGATCCCTCCATAGTTTGTTGGCCCCAAAGTCAACCCTGAAGAGCTAGGAATAAATAATTGTCTACTGCCGTACAAGTCGGTTTTCTTATTATTGAAATAATCAAATGAAGCGGATAATCTGCTCTTTAACAATTGGAAATCCATTCCCAAGTTGAAGGAACTTTGTTTTTCCCAAGTAATGAACAAATCTGGCTGTGCACCAATTACGGCCGAATTGGAAATAGATTCATTCTCCCCAAAAACAGGCCCTAATCCGCCAACGTTATAACTTTGAATGTAAGGAAAATTGGAACTTCCAACATCGTCATTTCCTGTAGTTCCGAATGACGCTCTCACTTTAAAGAAATTAATAAAATCTACTTTGCTAGTAAAAAATTCCTCTTCGGTAACAATCCATCCTAAAGAAAGAGAAGGAAAGAATCCCCAGCGCTCATCCTCAGCAAATTTAGTAGACCCATCATAGCGAAAGGAAGAGTTTATGAATATTTTCTCTTTATAGTTATACCCTAAACCTCCAATATAGGAAGCTCTACCAAATTCAGCTCCACCCCCATTGGCAAATTGACTCTCTACAGCAGGGTCAGTAGCAAATAATTGGGTTACAAATTCTGTTTGCAAACCTCTTCTCCTGGCCCAAAAATTTCTATCATTTCTTTCCCACACTTCATAATTCAGAAATGCATTAACGGTATGATCAGTACCAAAAGTATTTTCATATCCTATACGGGCATTAAACTGATATGAGTCCTCCTCTGCTGTACTTTCTTCCAAACTATCAGAATCTGCCCCATCATCACTTCGGACCCTTATTCCTAGAACTTCATCTGTCAATAAAAATCTATTATTTGGATCAACTCCAAAAGTCACATCTTCCGTTACTTTTCTAAGAAGTGTTTCATCCCTTCTTATGTTGAGTTTGTTGTAGGTAGCACCCAAAGTTAGTCCATCTAAAAACGGTACCTTATAGTTTACATCTATTATAGTACCAATATTTCTAGAAGTTCGTTCTCTATTCCCAGCACCACCATCTGCCAAATGAACAGGATTCCAACCATTGAAGTTGGCTACGTATTCCCCATTATGAACCCCTGGACCCCAAGCCCCAGTTCTGTTAGCTGTCCTATAAAAATCTCCAAAATCCTCATCACTTCCATTCCATCTCCAATAAAACTCATCCCGGACATCATTATTGGTATTCATATTTATGGATACATTTAAATCTTCCGTAATATCTGCTGACACTTTGGCCCTAAAGTTTGTTTTATTATAGGACAATTTGCTGAAGTCTCCTGTCTGTTTAACATAGGAACCCGACATAAAATAGTTGATTTTTTCAGAACCTCCAGAGGCGGTTATTGCCACTCTATTTAACAATGGATCTTTAGCCGATTGTTCGGCAAAGGAACCCCAATCGTTTGCTCTTAAATAGTCTAATTCCGCCTGACTAAATCTACTTGGATCATCTTGGGGGACACCGTTAAAATCCCTTTGGGCCTCAATAATCCCCGCTTGCTGATAAGCAGTGGTCATTGGAGGAACGTTCGTTGGTTCGGTAGTTCCAACCGTTGAGGTTACATTAATTACTGTTTTACCCGATTTCCCGGAATGCGTATTTACCAATACTACACCATTTGCAGCTCTTGCGCCATAAACCGCAGCGGAAGCCGCATCCTTTAATACCGTTACATTTGCCACCTCACTAACATCCAAGGCGTCAAAAATTGCCTTGGAAGCTATTACATTATCTATTACATACAATGGTTCATTACTACCGGCAAACTGTCCAGAAGTTGCACCCCTTACCGTAATCTGCGAAGTACTCCCTGGCTTACCATTGGTCTGGGCAATATTTACCCCAGCCAACCTACCCGCAATGGCATTACCCAATGACGTGGCCGGAATCTCATTTAATTCTTCAGTGCTTACAGTAACAACTGAACTGGTCAGCTCCCTCTTAATAGTAGTTCCATAACCAACAACAACTACTTCATCCAAGGAACTAACATCCTCTTCCATGGTAACGTTTAAGGATGTGTCACTGCCCACCTCGACATCCTTTGACTTCAAGCCAAGATAAGAGAAGCGAAGAATATCACCTTGGTTGGCATTTATGCTAAAGTTTCCATCAAAATCTGACTGGGTACCAATAGTGGTACCTACCACCAATACGTTTACCCCGGGCAATGGGGATCCGGTTTCATCCGTTATGGTTCCGGAAATTGTTTGTTGCACTTTTTCCATTTCTCCATCGATCAGCGGATTACCGGTCATGGAAATTGATGCAAATGCGAGGAGTAGCAGGGGAATCATCTTTACCCAACTAGCCCCGATTTTTTTGTGCATTTTTAAATTTTTTAATTTCATTCTTAAGGTTTTGATTGTTATTTATTCCTTTAATTGGATATTCCTGTTTTTAGAATATCCCTGACCAATTAGTCATTGCGGACCATTATCCATCCAAAAAAAAAATTAAATCATAAATCATACTTTTTTAATTAGTTTAGTTTGTTAACATTATAAGTGAGAAATTGGCTAACCTTTTAGATTATCCACTGCGATGTTAACATATAATTAACTCCTTGTCGACCTAAAAGGAGTATTGAGACTAGAAGAGAACAAAAAAAATAGTCCTAATGAGCATTAGGACATCGAAAATGAAACACTATGTTGAACTGGCTAGTGCCGTTAATCCATATCAAATTGATTTTCTGGAATTGAAATACTTAAACCAATAAGTTTCAAGGCTTTATTTTGGCAATCAGTAAGGAATAAAGTACTTAATGTAGTTTAAAGACATAAACAATGTCCTATAGAAACTCCTCATTTTGAAGAGTTGGCAATTAAAAGATGTTTTGATCTTACAACAATTAAACTACCTATGCCCTCTCAGTTTTTCACCAACATCTTTGATCTGATCGAAATGACCTGGGAGAACCTCACGCTTGGAATCCGCTACCACCCCAAGACACAAAACACCCTCATTATTAACAATATTAACGGCCTTATTCACCAAGGAATCGGTATCAAATTGTTGCCCATGACCACCCCATTTTTCACCTAAATAAGTAAATAAGAACCATTGAATACCATTTTCTGCCCATCTACTTGATGGATTCTCATCAATGGTCGATTTTTCGCCTGAAGTATAATCATCATAAGGAGTATTCCCATGAATTTTTACAAAACCACTGATATAGGTCACAATACTATTTTTATTTCCTGCCTTTGCAGCCAGGGAATGAGTACTTATATTATTTTTAAAGAATATGTCCATACAGGTGCTTCCAATATCGTTCCAAGAAAACAACCCATCAAACCACCATCCCTCAACTCCATCACCATAGCGTAAGCACCATTTCCTCTATCATATTTTCCTATATGGGCTGATTAAATTGACTTGTGGCCGAGTCCTTTTGGGAAGCATATCTTAATTTTTCGGAAACATTTTTATTATTTATGGGAGAATTACTTGGCAAGTACAGAATCAAAGGAATTTAATATTTTTTCAAGGCCTTTATCAAATCCATAGGCAAATCCCTTTTGGAACATAATTCACCTACCTCTGTTCCCACAGCTTTATCAAATGCTTTACTAGGAGAACAATAATTCCAGAGTTTTGCCCCAATGCAAACATCACAAAACCGGCACCAGCTTCATTTACTTGGCTAGCAAACTTATCCATATTAAAACTATCAACGGTTTTATCCCATTCCTCCGACCCTCTTTCAGGGACTATAGCCTCCTTTAAATAATGCACCATTACCCCGTAAACAGCATCCTTAAACCAATCCGTATGGCATCCACTTGTATACTACATGATCGGACTATACTACGGAGGCAGTGACTTTTTTTTCGCTACTGTGTTCATTATAAGTAATTTCACATTTAACATAATTCCCCACATATGAAGTGAGTAAAACAATTTTTTTGGTCCAAACCCCTTGCAATTGGTTCCATTCACCAGTGGGGCTAGATGCTTTATACCTACGATACTCCAAGTTCTCTTTTTCCTTTGGAAAGTCCAATCGTAGGCCAACAATATTTTTGACGTATAAATCCCCAACAAGGGATATATTGGTTTTTTCCAATTTTTTACATTAGAATAATACAACCTATATATAGACTGGAATCCAATAAACTTTGTTCATATTCCATTTCAATTAATGGGTGATAAGACAAAAACACGGAATCCCTAGTTTAAATGCATATTTTGATACTCACTTGGTGTCTTTCCAGTTAGATTTTTAAAAATTCTATTGAAGGCGGATTTGGAGTTAAAGCCACAATCGCCACCAATGGACGAAAGTGTCTGCTTTTGATAACTGGGGTCTTTAAGTCGCCTTTTCACCTCTTCCACCCTGTAATGATTTATGTAATCATAGAAGTTCTTGCCTATATAATCGTTGAGCAACATGGACAAATGATTGGTGCTCACTTCTATCTTTTCGGCCAACTGGCTCAGTCCCAATTCCGAATCCAAATAAACTTTATCCATTTCCATCAATTGATTCAATTCCTTGACTTTTTCCATATTCCCACCCTCCAAATCAAGATCAATGGGCTTATGGAACTTCTTTGCCTTTGGGTTGGATTTTTTGGTTAGCCCACTGCCTTTGTACTTTTTAAAGGCCAGCATACCGAAGAACAAAGTCAATAGAATTAAAACAGCAATTCCAATTTTTACAATATTTCTATCCATAAAATTGGCCCTTACCACTATATCAAGGTAAATGGGCCTCTCGTTCCAGACCCCATCGTTGTTAGATGCCTTTAGATAAAAACGGTAGTTTCCCGCCTTCAATTTGGAATACCTCGCACTGGGATCATTGCCCGTTGTATATCGCCAATCCCTATCCAAACCTTCCAATTTAAAGGCATATTGGTTCCGCAATGGCGAGGTAAAGGACAAGCAGGCAAATTCTATTTCAAATCTATTGTCCTTTGCGGGAAGTGTAATAATAGATCCAGAACCTAATGGCCTGTTGAGCACGGTACTTCCATCCAGCACCTGACCGTTTTCAATAACCCTCCCATCGATCAACAAATCCAAAAAGATAGGTTCCGGAACACTTTTATTGAGTTTAAAATCCTTGGGGTTAAAATAATTTATTCCGGCAGCTCCTCCGAAAAAAAGAGTCCCATCTTCTGTTTTCCATTTTGCATTTTTTCTGAACTTTCCCTTAAGCACACCGTCATAGGTGGAATAATTGGTAAAGGTCTCATTATCTGCATTGAATTCGGAAAAACCCGTGTTTGTGGCTATCCATAAATCCCCTTCACCGTCCTCCAATATGGCATTGATTTCGTTATCGGACAAACCGTCCCTCTCTGTGTAATCTTGAAAATAATAGCCCCCATTGATTTCCGATCTGCCGTCCTCCCTCAACAAATTCAACCCGGCAGCAGAAGTGCCAAACCAAACACGTTGCTTCACATCCTCATAAATAACAAATACCTCGTCGTTACTAATCGATTTAGAATCGGAAGGATTGTGATTAAACCGAAGAAAATTCTTGCTACCCCCTTTTTCCTGTAACAAACTTACTCCTCCTCTATTCATTCCTATCCAGATTCTATGCTTACTGTCTTCGAACACGGTATAAATATCATTCAATGGCAGGGAATTGGTATTCAACTTGGAATATCCCAGGTTCTCAAAAGAATATTCGCTCCCGTTATGTTCAATTAAAAGTGACAGCCCCCCTCCTGTACCAAACCATATTCTTCCCAGATGGTCTTCCAATATGGCACGGACCGAAGAGGAAGCTATACTTGTAACATCCGTATTATCCTGTAAAAAATGCCTGAAAATATTGCGCTCTTCATGGATCAGGAATAGACCATTGCTCATTGTGGCTACCCACATCCTATCCTTTGAATCCCTATAAATGCTTGTAACATAGTTACTGTTGAGGGACTCAAACCCCTTACTGCCCATGTCCAAATGGGTTATCTTGGGCTTGGTGTACCCTTCCCCAAAATCCACCCGGTCTATCCCCTCACGTGTCCCTATTAAGAACGTACCGTCAGTATCCTGAAACAATGTTTGCACAAAACTACTCCGCAAACTATTGCTGTTATCAGGGAGATGGATTAAACTTTTAAATCTATGCCTTGAATAATCATAATAATCCAATCCTTCCTGGGTCCCCACCCAAACAATATTTTCATCATCTACAAAAACATCGTATACGTCATTGCTGCTTATGGACATATGATTTTCAGGATTCGCCAAAAGCGGTTCAAATATTCCCGTTGTCCTAGAGTATTTCAAAAGGCCGTTGCCATAACTGCCAAAAAAAACATCCCCTTCATTATTTTCCGATATGGCATTTAAAGACTTGGAACGATGAACTTCCAAAAACCTATCCCTCTCGGATTGGTATCTAAAAATTACATCTCCAAGGGTAACCCAGACCTCTCCATAGGAATTGGTATAAACTTCATCCAACCCATAAGCAGAAAATGAACCTATATCGTAGTTCTTATTTATACTAGATCTATCGAAATCAAACCTGAGGAGTCCCCTATCCGTACCAACCCAAAAAAAATCGTCCAAACTCTTGGCCACCGAAGCAATCCGATAACCTTCCAATATTGGCTCAACAACCAGTGACTCGGTATCGATAATGAAATTATCATTCTCTGTAGACGCCCAAACCTTGTTGGATCCATCGCTAAATAAATGAAGAATACTGTTTGCCCCTATAGTTTTAAGAATATCCGGTACAGGGATTACCTCCAAAGTAACCGTATTGATAACACTTAACCCAGTAATGGTACCAACCCAGATTTTATCTTCGGTAGTAGTTAAGGAATATATTTTATCCCCAATAATTGTGGTACTATCCCCTGGTATATTCTTAAATACTTTGTACCTATATCCATCAAAGCGATTTAGCCCGTTCTGGGTTCCGAACCACAAAAATCCATGGCTATCCTTTATAATTTTTCTTACCTCATTATGGGAAAGTCCATCTATAGTAGTTATATGCTGAAATTTATATTCTTGGGACCAACCGATATTAAGGGTTATCAAAAAAATAAAAATCAGAGCAGCATAATTTTTTTGCATCTTCATAATTACTTTTGAAAACAAGATACAATTTGTATTGCATTTTCAATGCACCTGACCAGCAAAATCAGCCCTTGGTTATTGAAACTATCTTTTTTGAAAATATTATATCTGATTAGGCAAAATCTATATTAGTCCTTATTCTATAACCAACCAAGAATATGAATTGGCAGGTATTTTTACCTTCACTTTTATCTCATATTCCCTGTTCAAACCATATTTCTTCAACGGACCTTCTTTTTCACGCACAAGAGCACTTTTAGTTATTCCCGAATAATACAAAGGTAGCCTCAGCTCCCGAACTATTTCTTTATCCAATGGGTTAAAAACCATCACCAGTCCCTTCTCTTTCAAATTTGGATCAACATGCATAAATCCATCCCAATCCTTTCCAGAAGGTCTTTTCAAATGAATTATATCACTATTTAAAATATCCCTATACCGTTTGTACCATTTAATTACATTGGTTACAACCGTTTTTGTTTTTGGAGTATCATATAGCCTTGGACCTCTATAACATGCCTGCACTCCCGCACCATAATTTTGCATCATGTGACTTTCATAATCAACCAAATGATCCTTTAATGGTTCCAAGGTTGCTGCTTCACCGCCACCGTGATATTCAGTAAGCGGTACAAATGTCCAGGACATGCTAGGGATTGTCTTCCACAGCCCATCGTATAAATTCTGTCTTCCCAATATCAATTGCCTTTCCCTTGGCAATGACCAATTAACCTCCCTGTATCCTATTCCTGTTTTATTGGTGCCCGAGTTGATATAAAAATCGGGTACATTCATATAAATGCCCTGAGACCTCATCCACTTGTATAAATCCTGAATCTGAGCATACTGTTTCCATTGGGAGTCCTCCAGACCATTATGGTGGGCATGGGACGTTGAGGCACATACATTACCAGGATATGAACCATCATTTTCAAAAACGCTCATCCCCGTTTCATTGAAAAATGTTTTAATCTTTCTAAAATAATTATACCCCCAATCCGAACTCAAACAGGGTGATGATCCAAAAATCATTCCCCCACGGGTTCCTGTCTCTGGATTTATTACGTCTACCTCATCACTAATCCATCTACTCGACAATAATGAATAACCTCCCAATTCTATTCCTTTGGAATTTGCGTAATCTACCAATTCCTTGAATTTTTTATAATATTCCGGTGATTCCTTCTCCATATCCAATCCACTACCAAAGCTTAAAATAATCATCTCGTATCCAACTTCGGCACATTGGTCCACTGCCTCCTTAATTTCTTGGGGATCTGTAGAAGTAAGGTGAAGAAAAATAGGGTTCTCAGTGGTCCATGGAGAAATTGTCCTGTACATTTTCCGAAGAAACAAGCCTTTCCTCTCCTTATCATAACTATCAAATGGCGTTTCCCAGACCCTAAAGGTGGTCAGGGTATCCCCTATTGCAATGGCGGTATTAGGTCCTAAAGGTGGCTTTACCTCTAATATTGCCGGTAATTGCATGGCATAATTGGTTTGTGATGTATATCGTGGGTCTGTTTCCCAAAAGGTAGTCTTATCAGAGGTTTTTTGTTGCATAGCCCCAAAAGCATAATCCGTTTCTATGTGAATATTGGGTTTTTCAAAATACTCGGGAACATCTACAAGATTCTCCCCTTCTACCATGGCCAATTGCTCCAATTTAAATTCATTTAATTGAACCATTATATTACCTTTATTTATTACCTCTATCCACTTACTAAGGGTAGGTATACCATCATATAGCACGTAATGTACTTTAACCAGAATTTCATCCTTAAACAATGTAAATATCAATTCCTTTCCACTTGGCATGTGTGGATTGGATGCCCAACGAACACGTTTCCATTCCATGCGATCACTAATATCCTTGACCTCAATACCTTGGATCATAAAAGAATTTGGGGTCACCAAGAGGTCATCTACCCATTCCATTAAAGTATAAGCGTACTCCGGTTGCTGGCTCAACCCTCCTATGGTAAACTCTTTGCCATCGATTACTAAAACTCCTTCATTGGACACACTTCGCAAGATGCTTTCACCTGTCATTTGATTTACGTAATCAATAGTTGCCAGATTGGGACTCACCCTAAAAGTCCTAGCAACTAACCCATTGGAAATAATAATATCATTGCCATTACTGCTCCTATACACCTCCGCCTTGGCCTTATGGTTGTCTATGAGCCAATCATAATCAGGCTGTGACAAAGGCACACTAATTTCAGGCAGTTGGGATATCATTTCCTTAAGTCTTAGATCTACCTCCTGAGATTGTACCACTCTTTCTCCTTCATAATCATAAGCTACCATTATGGGAGGCACCTCAAAATAATCAATTTGTGGATCAACCCAAACAGCATGGTCTCCGCTCTCCCCATCATCTGCATCTTCAACTACCATTTCCAGAATTCCTCCTTTTAATTTAATGTCCACGTCTTTGACGGGATCACCTGCCCTCATAATTCCACTGTTATAAACTTCTTTTCCATTGTGAAGCAAAACAAATACTACACTACCATTGTCTACTCCTCCGTTATGGCCTTCAACACCCACAAATTGCTTTTGGGTATTGGTGATTTCATAATAAATGCGTTTTCCATCTGTCAATGGAATAGATGTAATTTGCTCCGATCCGTAATCTATTTTGGAATCATTTACCCCCACCTTTGCCGTAAATTGATGACCATCATTAACTTTAATTTTCAAGCTCGATTGGGAGTGAACCCCAACCCCTTTCTTAAACTTTTCGCCGGCTATTGACAACATTTCACCAGTTACAGCTTTATTCTTAACCGGTGCACTATAAGTTTGAAGGCCCAAAGAAATTTGCATTTCACCTACTTCCAAAATGTTTTGCGCGTTTACACCAAATGTGGAAAGTAAAATATAAACTAACGGCCACAATATCACTTTCACTTTAAGAAAACCCCTCATAAACCAATTTATTTTTATTAATATTATTTTCCATTTCTATCAAGCAGTCCTCAGTTTCTGTTGTTATAAAACCTAATCACGAAAATTGGATGAAAAAGAAAAAACAATGATATGGAGAGTATCCCAACGAATCGACCTATAAACTTACATAGGACAATTTCAGATTGTAATAACGTCCCAATTATCATTGGGACATTAATTTCTCCTTTAAATAATGAAAATTAAATTGTTAAGTTTTATATTTCAAAATGGTGGTAACTCAGAATGATCACTAAGAAAATTCCTGTTATTGCAACCGTCATAAACCTGATTTCCGGCTTAATATCTTGTTTTGCCCTAACGCAAGTTTCATGAATCTGAGATTCTTATGGATTTATAAATTATATTATACCCCGTGCAATTAATACCCCCTGGATAATTTTATAACGGCGCCCCTTGTATTATTTAATATTGGAAATAGATCCCAATTATTATCATCTACTTTCTCCAACTGCCAGTCTCTATCCGGTTTTACCAAAAGTTTTTTTATATCCCTCGGAAAGGCATTTGCTTCTCGGGCCTCTTGCCAAGTTCTTATCACTTTAAATATGTCATATTTCTGGGGACAACTCTCCACATCCTTTTGACTAAGTTTTAAACTAAATGTCATGCCAATACCACAGGATACGGCCATAATGTGCTCGTATTGTTCAACAGTAGAACTGGCAGTAATAGGGAAATTGCCCCCAACACCAACTGGGAAAAAGTTAGCATATGTAACATCCCTTAAATCTTTACCTTGACTTGTTGTACTACCCCATTCCCTAGTATCTATATCATATAGGTTCTTACCGCCCCCAACATTCCAGATGCTTTGGTAATGCCATGAGCCTTCGGATAGGGTGGCTCCCGTAAAACGAATTGAAGGCAATCCGTATTCATTGGCTTTTTTAAACATTTTACCAAAAAAGCGTTTCGCCGAGTAATAACCGTGTCCGTTATTAAATAAGAATTCTTGTCCATCAAAATCGTAATAACCAAGACCATTTATTTTACACACATCGGCGTAATATTCTGCAATTTCATCTTGTAATGCCAGATTTGGAATCAGACCATCATACCCATAATTAATGGTTACTTGTAATTTATAAATAGTATCGTTTTCTTGGTGGTGGTTGGGTGTTGTGTCCCAATAGCCACGCTTTACATTTAATAGGCGGTAGGGTTCCTCTTGCGATATACCTAGATAATGGATAAGTTCTTTCCCTATTTTTACCATATTCAGGTTTTTGGCATGACCCTCCCAACTGGCAATCTCATCCAAATACTTGGGGTCATCCACAATTATTATGGTATCTGTAGGACTAATATTATTTACCAATATGCGCTTTTGCTGATAACACAAACTATCGCTCGGAACGGGACTGGCATCTTTAGTTCCAGGGGCCAATGCTGTGGTAATAGGCGTTCTTCCGATGGTAATTCCGTATTTAGCGGCCATATCTGCATATTCTTTGTGAGACACATTGCCTGCAGTTAATCGTATTGGTTTCTTTTCAAAATTAAAACCATCCAAATATCCCTTATTACCTCGATCTGCACGAATAAATCCTTGATCATATAAACTGATGGTTTTAAAACCAAGTTGGTGGGTGTACGAAATAATACTATCATATAACTTGCCGTAAGTAAGTACATCAGGTACAAAGGCAGTAGGATCTTTGACCCATTTATCCTTGATGGTAGGGTATGGCAGGTTTTCTTCCTTTACTATGTCGTGAATAACATCCATAAGTGCTGTATGATTCGGGCTACCCCATAATGCTACCGATGACCCAATATAATCCACCTCGGGTATCGGTTCAACATCAATATGATTAGGAATGTTAGCTGGCATATTCGGAATTAGTGAAAAATACACTTCCCTTTTTTTAGTCCTATCCCTTGAATTATAAGTAATGGATATTCTTCCCTTATCATCTACTTCAGCAGCATTGCCGTACACAATCCTATAATAGGGCTCCTTATGGGCGTAAAAGGCCACATCACTTATTCCATTACCACCCAGGGTAAAAACCTGTCCTTCATGAAGGTCCTTGGGCAATGGGTATTGGAGAGTATCAGGGGAGTGAATGACATATTGAAAAGGGGCCGCGTCGGCTATGGTCCTTGAAGGTCCTCCAAGGGTATTGTCGTTAAGGGCGAGCATCCCTATGGCATAATTGATAGTTTCACTAGTATCTCGGGCCACCCCAATTATTTCACCAAAAAGATTGGTGATATTAGTGTGGATTGAACCCCATTGCACGCCCTCAATATCTTCGCGATTAGTCAGTGAAAGTAAGGTGAATTTAAGGTACTTGTCCTTGGGCTCAACCCTGATTTCAGCTACGGAATTATTGGGAAAGGTAAGTTTAATTGAATTCTCGGACTTGTTATATCCGGCACTTTGTGCCTCGTAAATGGTGTCAAGTTTACTGTTGTACAAGGACAACAATGATGATGTCTTATCGGACGGACTCAATTCCCGAGCTTGTTGCTTTGTAATATCCTTTAGGCTGTATATACGCCCTTCATTATTCAAGCTAATGTCCAAATACTTGGTCTTATAATTGGTTTGGTCATTATTGGAACAACTTAAGATTAAAAAGGGTATTAAAAGTATACCTCCTCTATAATTGAACAAAATTGAATGAATACTTTTATTATAAAGTAAGCTGATATACTGTTTTACTAAACTGATGCTCATTTGGTTCATTTTTTATTTAAAACTTAATATCCGTTCAGACATAATCTATTTTGGCCGTCCTTCTATATCCACTACTAAATGGGATTGACAGGATTATGACCTCTATTTTTATTTTATTTTCCACATTTCTGTTTTCTATCTTCATTTTTAATCGCTACCCAATTATCGCCTATTCCACGAAAAGTTAAAACAATTATAAGGGAAGTATCCCCACGAATCGACCTATATACTTACATAGGACAATTTCAGATTGTAATAACGTCCCAATTATCATTGGGACCTATAATTTTTAAAGCGGCCCAAGTTGCCTTTGGTGACAAATATCATATTCTACCTCAGTTAACCACCTGAATTTTGCCTAAATAAATCAACCAAAGCAATTATGACACTAAAGAAACCCCTTAAAATTCTTCTGTTCATCATTTTATCCTCACAATTACAGGCACAATTGACCATAGATACAGAATTACGTCCAAGGTTCGAATATAGACATGGTTTTAAAACCCTATTCCCGGATAATGAAGACCCAGCCGCCTTTGTTTCACAACGGACCAGACTAAATACCAACTACGAAACAGACAGGCTGTCCTTCTACTTAAGTCTGCAGGATGTACGTATCTGGGGAGATGTTCCCCAACTTAACAGCTCGGATAAAAATGGGATTGGCATACATCAAGCTTGGGGTAAAATTCAGTTGGACCCCCATTTCCTGCTAAAAGTGGGTCGGCAGGAAATTATGTATGATGACCAGCGAATTTTTGGTAATGTAGGTTGGGCCCAGCAGGCCAGAAGTCATGATGCGGTCCGCTTGGAATATAGTAATTCCAATTTAAAAATTGATCTAGGATTTGCATTTAACCAAAACGGGGAGAACTTAACAGGAACTACCTTGACCACGCCTGGAACTTATAAAAGCATACAATATTTGTGGGCACATAACGAATGGAACAAATTCTCCGCAAGCTTTCTTTTCTTAAACAATGGTTTGCAATTTATTGATGACACCAATCCCAACAACAACGAAACCAGGTATAGCCAAACCCTTGGAACCCATTTAAATTATAAGGCTAAAGATTTGAAATTAAACTCAAATCTTTATTATCAATTTGGAAAGGATATTGCCTACAATGACATAAGCGCATATCTTTTATCCCTGGAGGGTAACTTTGCAGTTACTCCCAAAACCATATTGGGACTTGGAATGGAATTACAGAGCGGCAACGACAACGGATTGGGTTCCAACCAAGAGAACAAAGCTTTTTCTCCACTTTATGGTACCAATCATAAGTTTAACGGACTCATGGATTATTTTTATGTTGGCAACCACACGAACAACGTAGGACTATTGGATATTTATGCCAATGCCGTGGTAACCCTCAATGAAAAATCCAATATAAACCTTGCCATCCACAACTTCTCGGCTGCAGCAGAAATAGGTCCAAACAGCGAAAAACAACTGGGAACTGAACTGGATATTGTTTACGGCTATAGACTCCAAAAAGAAATTGGTGTCAGTGCTGGATATTCGCATCTTCTTGCCTCCCAAGGTATGGAAACTGTAAAAAGTAACGCCGACCGGAATACCAATAATTGGGGGTGGATAATGTTGACCGTAAACCCCATTTTGTTTTCAAATAAGGATTGATCCTAAAAATAATGTAACTCAAAAGGAAGTTGGCAATTCAAAATTAGCCTAATTTACAGTTAAATAGAAAATATGACAGTTGTCATGTTTTTGCAAGCGTTTCGAAACTATTTTTGCCTTAATAAAAGACTAAAATATCCTTTATTGTTTGAATGTACAACCAAAACATATTTTTATGAACACACAACTGACAAAAAAAATATTCCTCTCCCTAATATTGGCAGTAGGATTTGGAAGCCTGATCCTCTCATGTGCAAAAAAGGAAAAGAAAGTTTATGAAAGCACAGCGGATATTCCAGCGAATCGTGAAATGATTGCAGAATTAACATCCCCTCCACATGTACCAACCCCCGTTGGCGACAGAAAGGCCAAGTTGCTAAAGGTCGATATGGAAATCCTGGAACAGGAAGGAGAAATGACCAATGGCGTTCGATATGTTTATTGGACTTTTGGAGGTACCGTACCGGGAAGCTTTATAAGAACAAGGGTTGGTGATGAGGTTGAATTTCACTTAAAAAATCACCCTGAAAATAAATTACCCCATAATATTGATTTACACGCGGTTACGGGCCCTGGAGGCGGTGCAGAATCTTCTTTTGTAGCCCCTGGACACGAGAAAGTATTCTCCTTTAAAACCTTAAATCCTGGGCTGTACGTTTATCACTGTGCTACCGCACCGGTTGGTATGCATATTGCCAACGGAATGTACGGTTTAATTTTAGTAGAACCGGAAGGTGGATTGCCATTGGTGGATAAGGAATATTACATTATGCAAGGCGACTTTTATACCAAAGGTGCCAATGGGGAGCGAGGCTTACAACCTTTTGATATGCAAAAAGCGGTGGATGAACGCGCAGACTATGTGGTTTTCAATGGTAAAATGGGCGCCTTGACCGGGGATAATGCAATTACAGCCAACGTGGGAGAAACAGTACGCCTGTTCGTTGGCAACGGTGGACCAAATCTGGTATCCTCCTTTCATGTAATTGGTGAGATTTTTGACAAGGTGCATGTTGAAGGTGGCGATTTGATCAATGAAAATGTGCAAACCACCTTAATCCCTGCCGGTGGGGCCGCTATAGTAGAATTTAAAGTAGATGTTCCAGGAACCTTTATCCTGGTAGACCATTCCATTTTCAGAGCATTTAATAAAGGTGCATTGGGAATGTTGAAGGTGCAGGGCGAAAAAAATAAGACTATCTATTCCGGAGAATTGGAAGATGGAATATACCTGCCCGAAGGTAGTGGGATACAAAAAATGCCATCGACCAATGGCGTTGTGGAGTCCGAAATTCCCGCCAAATCAATGGAGGAAAAGATGGAGTTTGGAAAAGCCACCTATATGCAAACCTGTTTTGCCTGCCATCAAGCAGAGGGCCAAGGTATTGCCAACGCTTTCCCGCCCTTGGCGAAATCCGATTACCTAAATGCCGATGTTAATCGCGCTATAGATATAGTATTGCACGGAAAAACAGGTGAAATAACCGTGAACGGACAAAAATACAACAGTGTTATGACCGCGCAGACCTTATCTGACGAAGAGGTTGCCAATGTACTGACCTATGTGTACAACAGTTGGGGCAATTCCAAAAAGGACGTCACTCCAGCCATGGTTAAAAGTGTAAGAAATAAATAACATAATTGCATAACAATAAAATGAACATAAGTCCCTTTTTTAAAGTAGCCATTACAGTGATCGGTATCATAACAGTAAATATTGTTTCCGCCCAATCAGAAAATATGGTTACCGTTCAAGGAGGGACTTATATTCCCCTATATGGTGTAGATTCAACAGCCGTTACCGTAGAGACGTTTTCGATGGACATCTACCCAGTAACCAACAGGGAGTATTTACAGTTTGTCCTGGAATACCCTGAATGGAAAAAAAGTAAGGTTAAGCGCTTATTTGCAGATGGCAATTACTTGGTGAATTGGGAAAGTGATAATTCCTTTGGAAACCAGTTGGCCGCCGATGCAGCGGTAACCAACGTTTCTTGGTTCGCCGCCAAAAAATATTGTGAATGCCAAGGAAAAAGATTACCAACGGTTGATGAGTGGGAATATGCCGCTATGGCCGATAAAAGCAATCCAGATGCTCGTAAAAAGGAATCCTATAATCAACTTATTCTGGATTGGTACGAAGCTCCAAAAACATTTAACAATTCCATAGGCTCCACCTTTAAAAATTATTGGGGTATTTATGACCTTCACGGCCTTGTATGGGAGTGGACGATGGACTTTAATTCCGTTTTAATTTCCGGTGAATCCAGAAAGGATGTGGACAAGGACAGTAATCTTTTTTGTGGAAGTGCCGCGGTAGGAGCATCGGACTTGATGAACTATGCCGCCTTCATGCGTTACGCTTTTAGGGGAAGTTTAAAGGCCAATTATGCCATACGCAATTTGGGATTCCGATGTGTGCAGGCGAAAGGGAAAAACAACAAAAACGTAACTTATTAAGGAAATGAAAAAAATTCTCCATGCTGGATTGATATGCTTTTTGGCAATACATCTTATAGGGTGCAATACAAAAAATTCAACCAAAACAACAGCGGAAAAATACCAATGTCCCATGCATTGTGAGGGAGACAAGACCTATGATAAACCCGGTACATGCGGCGTTTGTAAAATGGATCTACAACTACTGGCCCTGAACTCCAAAAAAGAAGGTGAAATCTCCGATATGTCCATTTATAATCTTCCTTCCAAATGGACCAATCAGAACAATGGGGAAATACAATTGAAGTCGCTGAAAGGCGATGTATTGGTCATGGTCATGATCTACACCTCTTGTCAGACGGCATGCCCCAGATTGGTTGCAGACATGAGAGGTATAGAAGAGCAAATCCCCGAGGATAAAAAAGACCAGGTTACCCTTGTTTTTGTCAGTATAGACCCTGAAACAGATACGCCACAGCGTTTAAAGGAATTTGCACAGGAAAATCAAATGGACTCTGAAAAATGGGTGTTTCTAAGAGGTTCGGAAGCGGATACCCGTGAATTTTCGGCAGTATTGGCGGTCAACTACAAAAAAATATCGCCTATGGATTTTTCACATTCCAATATCATAAGCGTTTTTGACCAAGAAGGGGAATTGGCCTATCAGCAAGAAGGGCTAGGAGTCAACAATAAGGAAACGGTATCCAAAATTATGGAATTGGTGAATTAAAACATATTCAAATTTTAATTCCCTGTCATCTTTTGTAAAAAGGATAATCAAGGTTTATATTTGCAATAAAATTTACGGTTGACAAAATCTTCAATGTTACAACTGTTCGCACAGTCTCCCCAATTGGGAAAACTGAGGTCCCTTATTGCCAATTTCCAGAATAGCACCTCCGCGACATCCCCAACTAAAACAAATATCAAAGGACTTAATGGTTCTGCCCTCTCCTTTGTTATTGCAGAAATATTTCACAAATCCGAAGTACCGTTCCTATTTGTCTTAAATGACAAGGAGGAAGCTGCGTATTATTTAAACGACCTGGAACAGCTCATTGGTGACAGTGACGTACTGTTTTACCCCGGAAGTTATAGAAGGCCCTACCAAATTGAGGAAACGGACAATGCCAATGTACTTTTACGTGCAGAAGTACTTAACCGCATCAATTCCAGAAAAAAACCGGCCATTATCGTAACCTATGCCGATGCGCTTTTTGAAAAAGTGGTAACCAGAAAGGAACTGGAAAAAAACACCTTAAAAATTAAACTGGAGGACACCCTTTCACTAGACTTTTTAAATGAGGTATTGTTCGAATACAAATTTAAAAGGGTCGATTTTGTAACGGAACCCGGAGAATTTTCGGTTCGGGGTGGCATAATGGACGTATTTTCCTTTTCCCACGATGAACCTTATAGAATTGAATTTTTTGGAGACGAGGTAGAGAGTATTCGAACTTTTGATGTGGAAACCCAGTTGTCTACACAAAAGGTTAAAAAGATCACCATTATTCCCAATGTGGAAAACAAGTTCCTGGACGAAAACCGGGAGAGCTTCCTAAAGTACATATCCCCTAACACCCTTATATTTAGCAAGAACCTTAGTTTGCTATACGCTAGGTTGGATTCATTTTTTGAAAAGGCAGAAGAGGCTTTTACCAAACTGTCCAAAGAAATACAACATACCAAACCTCAGGAATTGTTCTGCAATTCCGACTTATTAAAACAACAGTTGGCAGATTTTGGTTTGATAGAGATTGATGGAGGCACAAAAGCTTCAAGTGATCCGGAGACTATCGTGTTCAACACAAAGCCACAACCTTCATTTAACAAAAAGTTCGATTTGTTGATTGAAAACCTAAACGATAATTATAAAAACGGATTTAACAATTACCTGTTTTGCGCTACGGAGCAGCAAGCCAAAAGGTTCCATGATATTTTTGATGAAGTAGGAAAGGAAGTCCATTACAAAACCATTGTCCTACCACTCTACCAAGGATTTATAGATCAGGATTTAAAGGTTGCATGTTATACAGACCATCAAATCTTTGAGCGCTATCTAAAATTCCATTTAAAAAACGGCTACGCCAAAAAACAGGCCATTACCCTAAAGGATCTCAACAAATTGGAAATTGGGGACTATGTTACCCATATAGACCACGGAATTGGAAAATTTGGAGGCCTTCAAAAAATAGACGTTGAAGGCAAGAAACAAGAAGCCATAAAGCTAATGTACGGGGAAAGGGACATTCTTTATGTAAGCATCCATTCATTGCACAAAATTTCGAAATTCAATGGAAAGGACGGTGCTCCCCCAAAAATATACAAACTAGGTTCCGGGGCTTGGAAAAAAATCAAGGACAAGGCAAAATCGCGCGTTAAAAAAATTGCTTTCGACCTTATCCAACTTTACGCCAAGCGAAGATTGGAAAAAGGGTTTCAATATGGCCCGGACAGCTACTTACAACACGAACTGGAAGCTTCCTTTATCTACGAAGACACCCCGGACCAAAGCAAGTCTACCGAGGACATCAAGAAAGACATGGAAAGCGAAAGACCCATGGACCGACTCGTTTGCGGGGATGTTGGTTTTGGAAAAACGGAAGTCGCCATAAGAGCTGCCTTTAAGGCTGTGGACAATGGAAAGCAAGTTGCCGTATTGGTACCCACTACCATTTTGGCCTTTCAGCACCACCGTACTTTTTCGGAACGTTTAAAGGAAATGCCGGTAACCGTAGATTATGTAAACCGGTTTAGGACCGCCAAGGAGAAAAAAGAGACCTTGGAAAATCTGGCAGCTGGCAAGGTAGATATCATAATTGGCACCCATCAATTGGTCAACAAAAACGTGAAGTTCAAGGACCTTGGCTTGTTGGTCGTGGATGAGGAACAAAAATTTGGGGTATCGGTAAAGGACAAATTAAAATCCATTAAGGAAAATGTAGATGTCCTAACGCTTACCGCCACACCCATCCCAAGAACGCTTCAATTTAGTTTAATGGCCGCAAGGGATCTATCGGTCATCAATACGGCACCGCCCAATAGATATCCCATAGAAAGTGAGGTTATCCGCTTTAACGAAGAGACTATTCGCGATGCCATTTCCTACGAAATCCAACGAGGTGGGCAAGTCTTCTTTATCCACAACAGGATTGAAAATATTAAGGAAGTTGCCGGAATGATCCAAAGACTGGTGCCAGATGCCAAAATTGGCATTGGCCACGGGCAAATGGATGGTAAAAAATTGGAAACCCTTATGTTGGCCTTTATGAATGGTGAGTTCGATGTGCTGATTTCTACGACCATTGTGGAAAGCGGTCTGGACGTTACCAATGCCAACACTATTTTTATCAATAATGCCAATAATTTTGGCCTAAGCGACCTACATCAAATGAGGGGACGTGTAGGCCGAAGCAACAAAAAGGCTTTCTGTTATTTTATTACCCCACCCTATGATGTAATGACCAATGATGCCCGTAAGAGAATTCAGGCCCTGGAACAATTTACAGATCTGGGCAGCGGCTTCAATATTGCCATGAAAGATTTGGAAATTAGGGGTGCAGGGGATTTACTGGGAGGAGAACAAAGCGGATTTATCAATGAAATAGGCTTTGATGCCTATCAAAAAATATTGGCCGAAGCCATAGACGAACTTAAGGAAAACGAATTCAAGGAACTATATGAGGAAGTTAGCGGTAAACAAAAGATCTTTGTCAAGGAAACCCAGATAGATTCCGATTTTGAATTGCTATTCCCTGATGATTACATCAACAACATTACCGAACGCCTAAATCTCTATACCGAACTGAACCAGGTTTCCGATGAGGAAGGTTTACAAAAATATGAAACAGAACTGGTCGACAGATTTGGGGAACTCCCCACCCAGGCAGAGGATTTGTTAAACTCGGTTCGTATTAAATGGATAGCCAACAGTATTGGTCTGGAAAAGATAGTAATGAAGAAGGGCAAAATGATCGGCTATTTTATAGCGGACCAGCAATCCGATTTTTACCAAAGCAGTTCCTTTACCGCCGTATTACAATTTGTACAAGCCCATCCCAAGCTGGCAAAACTAAAGGAAAAGCAGACCCGAAATGGTTTGCGCTTATTACTGGTCTTTGAACATATAGATTCTTTGGACAAGGCATACAAATCCATTCAACCCTTCGATTCCCTTATCCCTAAAGCCGGGGTAACAGTCCCATAAAAACACTCAAAAATAGATGGAACCAAAAAATACATTTTTTCTATTAACCCTATGTTTCACACTATTTTCGGAAGCCCAACACAGCGTATCAGGCAATTTATCCCCGGCCGACGATTACAAATGGTTAATTGCCTATAAACTAAATCCAGACCATCAGAATTATATAGCGGACACAGCGGTCAAGAACGGGGCCTTCTCCTTAAATATTCCGGCAAATGCCCAAGCCGGCATGTATAGACTGGTATATGCAGTGCCACAGGAGGAATTCTATTTTGATTTTATCTATAATGGCAAAGAAGATATTGTACTCTCCTTTGACTCAGAAAAGGGCCTGTCTTTTACGGCTTCCACCGAAAACCTGTTATATACCAAATACTTTAAAGAAATCCATTTGCTGGAGCAACAAATTACCCAGTTTTATTCGGAACAAAAGACAGATCGCAACCTATTTCTACACCTCAACAAGAAGTTGGCCGAGGTACAAAAATCATTCGAAACCCAATCACAAGGAATGCTCTGCGGACATTTTATTTCGGCTAACAGACCCTATATCCCTTCTGGCTATGAGGAGGCTGAAACCTATATAAAACATAAAAAGAATCATTACTTTGATGCCTTGGACTTCAACGATCCCGTGCTGTTGGGATCCGAATTTTTAAAGGGCAAAGTAGTAAATTATGTATTTACGGCCCTACCCCAACATCAAATTCCCACTAAGGAAAAAGAGCCGTTAATAATAGAGAATGTAAAGGAATTGGCCCACGTTTTGGAAAATGTTAGCGTCAAAAACAAGGTAGAGTTGTTCAATAGCCTATGGACACAGGCATCCTATGATAATTTACACAATGTGGCCGATTATGTTTACTATAATTATCTAAAATCTCTGGCAACCGAAACCAATAAATCCGAACTCCTAAAAAAGATAGAAATCCAAAATCGACTTCGATTGGGAGCTATAGCCCCAGAAATTACATGGAAAGAGGGCAGTAACACCAAAAAACTCAGTGATCTCACCGGGTCAAAAAATTATGTAATCGTATTTTGGAGCAGTACGTGTTCGCATTGCCTGCGACAACTTCCAGAACTCCATAAAAGAATAAAAGATATTTCGGGAGTAAGGGTACTTGCTATTGGCCTGGAGGATGACGATCTAACATGGAAAAAGGAATCGGCCAAACTGCCTGCCTTTATACATGGCATTGCATTGGGGAAATGGGAAAGTCCGTATGTGGAAATTTACGATATTCACCAGACCCCTACTTATTACATTCTGGACAATGAAAAGCGCATCGTTGCCAATCCGGATGATTACCAAGAGGTTGTGAAATTCTTAAAAGGGAATAATTAACACTCTGCAATTGGAGACAATACGTTTTTATATTATCACATTTACACATTGAAACAATCTTCCATTAACCAATTGCCACATGGATGCCTTACAATGTTTTAAGGTCCTTAATGGTTTTAAAGGCCACATCTACCTGTTCATCATTCACAATAATAGTAAATTCATTGGTTGTGGAAATTACTTCATATAAAACAATTCCCTCCCAGGCCAAGCGTTGAAAAATAAAGTAATAGATACCGGGTACGGAAACGTTTTCCGCTGGTAATTTTACGGTAATGGAAGAGAGGTTTTCGGCCTTCTGGGTACATTTCTCATTCTTGAATAATTCTTCCACAGCCTCATCCAAAATATTGCTGACGACAATATTGAGTTCGTTGACCCCTCTTGAGGAGGTATAGAAAACATCCTTATTCCTATTTACCTCATTTAACAAAACAGTCTGATTTTCCAAGATGGATTCGGATACCAAAAAGGTAAAATCGGTCAATGATGACCTTACCGTAATTTCCCCTATATTTTTTAAAACTTTGATAATTTTATGGGTAGCTCGAAACTCCAAATCATCGGAAAGACGTTTTAAGGCCATTACAATAGCGCCATTGCGAATATCCTTGCCCAACTCACCTTCTATTTCAGGTTTTACTATCCTGGAAAGCGATGTTAAGTTTATAATACCCTGCGCCAAAGCACTTTGCAAAAAAGGTTTCTTTTTAATGTAGTCTTCCACGACCGATGAAATAGTCTTCATTTCCTTAAACTTTTGGCAAAAATAACAAATTGTTACAAATAAAACAAATAATTAAAAGTGATAAAACGCATTTTCCAAGTGCTCAATATTAAATTTTGTCCCATTTTTACATATGGTAATAATATCGAACCTAGCCTCCACTTCAAGATCCTTGCTAATAATATAATGATCGGCAGCCATGACCAAGAGTTTAATTTTCTTTTCTGTAACCGTGTCGGCAATGGGTTGTATATAATCGGAACTCCGCGATTTTACTTCCACAATGGCCAAAATATCACCTTTTCTTGCAATTATATCTATCTCTGCTTTCAAATACCTATAATTTCTATGAACTACCTTATATCCATTTTCTGTTAGATAGTCGACCGCCAATTGCTCTCCCTCTTTTCCCAATTCATTATGCTTTGCCATAACATTTCAATTCTATTTATCAAAAAACGTGCATTTTGTCGAAAAACCTAACATACTGTCGTCCAAATTTCCATAAACCACGTAATTTGTTATGCAGTATAACGAAAATTTCGTAAGAGCCATAATTTCTTATTAGAATTTGCGTTATGCAATGACCCCTTACTAGTAACCTATCAAATGCGGAATAAATTATGGAATTTTTCATAAACTGTAATACTTCTAGTTTGGCCCCCTATACCACCCCATTGGATGGACAAAGGGCTCAACATCTATATAGAAGATTGGGTTTTAGCGCCTCCGTCCAGACCATTAATCAAGCTATTGGCCAAACTGCCGGTACTTTGGTTAATTCTCTCATTTCCGAAGCGCAGAACATGCCCCCATTGGCTGCCCCCATCTGGGCAGACTGGAACAATAGCAATTATCCTGAAGATGATGACGCGAGAGGCCAAATGATAAGGTCTCAACAGGAAGAATTTAAGTTGGCCTATACCAATGACTTACTAGAAAACAACCTCCGGGACCGTCTTAGTTTTTTTTGGAGCAATCATTTCGTAACTGAACTGGACGTTTACAATTGCAACTCATTCCTCTACCATTATATCAACTGCCTTCAGCGCAACGCTATTGGCAATTTTAAGACCTTTGTCAGTGAAATTGGCCTTACCAGTGCCATGCTCTATTATTTGGATGGCGTGTATAACAATGGCAGTAACCCCAACGAAAATTATGCCCGGGAACTTTATGAACTATTTACCTTGGGCGAGGGAAATGGATATACCGAACAGGATATAGTTGAAACTGCCAAAGCCCTTTCCGGATACGTGGAAAGAGGGGAACTAGGCTGTGAGCAGGTAACGTTTGATGCTTCCAAATTTAATTCAGAGAGCAAAACTATTTTTGGCCGTACGGGCAATTGGGGGTATAATGACGTTATAGACATTCTTTTTGAAGAAAGGGCCAACGAAATAGGCTATTTCATCTGTAAAAAATTATACGAGTTTTTTGTACACCCGGATTCTACGGATGAAGCCAATAATGCAAAGACCATTATTGATGGTCTAACCGCAACCTTTATCAGTAATAATTTTGAATTGGCACCAGTCTTAAGCCAGCTTTTTAAAAGTCAACACTTTTTTGACGATGAAGCCATAGGTGTTATTATTAAAAGTCCGTTCGATCTATACCTGAATACCATTAAAGAAACTGGCTTTGCCTATAACGATACTACCCTTGGCAGTGCCATAAACTATAGTGGAATGTTGGGGCAAGAATTGTTTGATCCTTTTGATGTTGCGGGATGGCAGCGAAACAGGGATTGGATCAATACCAATTTTATGATTGGGCGTTGGCTTACCATGGAGACTATAATGGATGGTTTTTACCAGGACAACCCTGACCAATTTACAACATTCGCCATGGACGCCGTTGGACCCGCTAATAGCAATACCAGTAACCCAGAGATCGTTGTACAGGCTATTATAGATAAAATTACGCCCAAAGGAATGTTTACCCAACAGGACTTTGACAATGCGATGTCTGCCTTTCTCATAGAAGACGTCCCAGAAGAATATTACAGTCCGGATTTTTACCCGGGCGGGAATTCAACCTGGGTATTGAGCTTTTACCCATCAGTACCTCTTCAAGTTTATCTATTGTTGAGACACCTTACAAGACAACCCGAATTTCAACTTAAATAAAACCGACCATTATGTGCGATACTCATCATAAATCACCCCATAAAGGCAAAGACCATGATGGTCACGATTTGGAACATAAGACCTGGAGTCGACGTTCCTTTCTTCAAGCCCTTGGTATTGCCGGTTCCGGATCCATGATGCTGGGGAGCAACTATCTAACAGCATCGGCCCCATCACCCCTGACCTCGGCTATAGCCATGGCGGAAACCGATAATATTTTAATTTTAATTCGTTTGTCGGGCGGAAATGATGGACTTAGTACCATCATCCCCATTGAACAATATGACATCTATGCCAATGCACGGCCCAATATTTACCTTCCGGAGAGTAAAATACTGAGATTAACAGATGAATTTGGGGTTCCTACCTATATGAAATCTTTGGAACCCATGTGGGGCGAAGGTCAGTTTAAAGCGGTACATGGTGTAGGTTATGAAGGCCAAAGCCTGTCCCACTTTACAGGTTCCGATATTTTTGCCAATACCGACCTAAGCACTACTGGTTTCAGTGGAAGGGATACCGGTTGGATGGGAAGACATTTTGAACATCTATATCCGGATTATCTATCGGATTTTCCCGGTAGCCGACCAGAGGGTCCTGCTGCTATCCAAGTTGGAAACTACGGAAGTTTGGTTTTTGAAGGAGAAGAGACCAATTACGCCTTTGTAACCAACAATATAGATCAGTTGGAACAAATTGCGGAAACTGGACTGCAATATTCCGTAGAGGATTCCCTCTTTGACAATTGCATGTACAGCGATCAGATTAAATTTCTTAGAGGTGTATCCAACGTAACCAATGAATACGCTGGCACCATACACGAAGCCTATATGCGCGGCTCAAACCAAATTGAATATCAAGACAATGGTTTTGCCAGACAATTGGCATTACTGGCCAGATTGATCAAAGGTAACCTTGGCACCAAGGTCTACATGATCAGTATGGGAGGTTTTGACACCCATGGAAATCAACCCTTGGTACACGAACGCTTAATGACGCAACTGTCCATTGCCGTTGACAACTTCTATGATGACCTTGCCTTTACACAGCAGGACGACAAAGTATTGAGCATGACTTTTTCCGAATTTGGCAGAAGGATTTTCGAAAATGGGTCCAATGGAACCGACCATGGAAAAGCCGCCCCCACCCTATTTTTTGGCTCTGGGTTAAACGGTAGTGCTTTTGTGGGCGACCATCCCGCCTTGGACGAGCCCAATAGTAGGGGCAACCTGGAATACACTATGGATTTCAGAAACCTCTACGCAACCGTACTGGCAGAATGGCTTTGTGTGGATATTCCCCTAGTGGAACAACACATAATGGACGGATATACATATACCCCGGTAAACCTGGGCTTTAACTGTAGCGGAGTAGATTTCCCCGATATCGTTTATAGCGACGGAGACCCCACTCCCCCAACTCCAACAGACCCCATAGAGGAAAATCCAAGCCAGGAATTGATAAATGCCATTGTGCACAAACCTTTTTACCCTACTGATTCCACTCCACACATTTATCTGGAAATGCCCTTTAGCGCACATGTAGACATCCAATTGTTCAACATTATGGGCCAATATTTAGGATCGGTATTTAACGAAATAATGTTCGAAGGTTCTGTTGAGATCAATGTGAGGGAGCGACTTTCGACCTATTTGGCTTCTGGCAAGTACATATACAGAATACAGGTCCAGGATCAAAAACTTAGTAAATCCATAATGGTAGCTTAAAGACACCCCTACTTACTATGCAAGAAGGCCTTCGTAAATTCTGAATTCTTTTCAGGGTAACGAGGGCTTATTTTTTGAAGGAATATGCCAGCTGCAAGTAAAAATCTTTATTTTTGCAGCCTAATCCACAAATAATGTCGCAGAACCTTCAGAATCCAGCCAGATATACCATAACCGCAGCTCTACCATATACCAATGGGCCTATACATATAGGTCATTTGGCAGGGGTTTATGTGCCCGCGGATATCTATGCCAGATATTTGAGATTAAATGGAAATGATGTGGCTTTCGTTTGTGGAAGCGACGAACACGGGGTGGCCATTTCCATGAAAGCCAAAAAAGAGGGTGTAAGCCCCCAAAACATAATAGACAAATACCACGGCATTATTAAGCAATCCTTTCAGGATTTTGGAATTACCTTTAACAACTATTCACGAACATCTGCGGAAGTTCACCATAAAACGGCCTCCGATTTCTTTGTGAAATTATATGAACAAGGAGATTTTATCGAGGAAACCACCGAACAATTATACGACGAAGAGGCAAAACAATTTTTGGCCGATAGATTTGTAATTGGCACTTGCCCTAAATGTGGCCATGAAGAGGCTTATGGGGATCAATGCGAAAATTGTGGCTCCACATTAAATGCCACTGACCTTATAAATCCTAAGTCGACCATTTCAGGGGCAGTACCCTCCCTAAAAGAAACCAAGCACTGGTTCCTACCATTGGACCGTTACGAAGATTTTTTAAAAACTTGGATTCTGGAAGGCCATAAAAATGACTGGAAACCCAATGTATATGGACAATGCAAATCATGGATCGATGACGGACTAAAGCCTAGGGCAGTAACCCGCGATCTGGACTGGGGAATTCCGGTCCCGGTAGAAGGGGGGGAAGGCAAAGTATTGTATGTTTGGTTCGATGCCCCTATAGGTTATATCTCCTCTACCAAGGAATGGGCCGCAAGGGAAGGTAAGGACTGGGAACCTTATTGGAAGGCCAAGGATACCAAAATGGTACATTTTATAGGCAAGGATAATATTGTATTCCACTGTATTATATTCCCGAGTATGCTAAAGGCACATGGCGATTTTATTTTACCAGAAAATGTCCCAGCCAACGAATTTTTAAATTTGGAAGGCAACAAATTATCAACCTCCAAGAATTGGGCCGTTTGGCTACATGAGTATTTGGAGGAATTTCCCAATATGCAGGATGTACTTAGATATACCCTGACCGCCAATGCGCCAGAAACCAAGGACAACGATTTTACCTGGAAGGATTTTCAGGCGAGAAACAACAATGAACTGGTGGCCATTTACGGGAACTTCATCAATCGGGTTGTAGTGCTTACCAACAAATATTACAATGGAATTGTTCCCTCCCCGGGTGCATACGGCCAAGTTGATAAGGAAACACTGTCCGATCTGAAAAAGTATCCCGGAATCATTTCCAGTTCCATAGAAAGATACCGTTTCCGTGAGGCGGGACAGGAAGTTATGAATTTAGCGCGACTCGGCAATAAATATTTGGCCGATGAAGAGCCATGGAAAGTAATTAAACAGGATGAGGAAAGGGTTAAGACGATTATGTTCGTCGCCCTTCAAATAGCCTCGGCCTTGGCTGTATTGAGCGAACCTTTTCTGCCTTTTACCGCTGCTAAACTGAAACAAATCCTCAATATTTCCCAAAGTTCAACCGAAGGCTCGCTTGAATGGAAAGACATATCGGAAAAGGAAGTATTGCTCCCGGCAGAACATCAGATAAATATAGCCGAGTTATTGTTCAGCAAAGTTGAGGACGAAACCATACAGGCGCAATTGGACAAACTGGAAGCGACCAAAAAAGAAAACGAAAACATGAACAAAGAAGTAGCCCCACAAAAAGAAACCATAACCTTTGATGATTTTTCAAAGTTGGATATGCGCGTAGGCACCATTATTGAAGCCGAAAAAATGCCGAAAGCAAAAAAACTTTTGGTTTTAAAAGTGGATACAGGCCTGGACATCAGAACCATAGTATCTGGAATTGCGGAAAGTTTTTCACCGGCAGATATCGTAGGCAAAAAAGTAACCGTTTTGGTAAACTTGGCCCCCAGGGCCTTACGTGGAGTGGAAAGTGAGGGCATGATCCTGATGACGGAAAACACCGATGGCAAATTGGTATTTGTCAATCCGGATGAAGATGGGGTTAACAACGGGGAGACTATCAATTAGACCTCGGCTCCGCTCGACCTCATAGACCTGGACCTTGCCCACTTGTTTACGAGGGTCAACAATTCCTTTTAAACCATGTCGCTTTTGTAATGAAATAATTATATTGAATATCAATGTCAGGTCCAGCGGAGTCGAGACCTTATCTAAAGCATAGTCCCCATGAATCTTATATCCTACATTTCAAAAAACACCCAACTCCCATTAAAAGGCATAGAAAATACGGTAGCCCTTTTAAATGAGGATTGTACCGTACCCTTTATTTCCCGATACCGAAAGGAACGAACCGGAAATTTGGACGAGGTACAAATTGGCGCCATTGTACAGTTCAAATCGCAGTTTGAAGCCTTGGAAAAACGGAAGTCGGCCATCCTTAAAGCCATAGAGGAACAGGAAGAATTAAGTCCCGAATTGGCCAAAAAAATAAATGAGGCAGAAGATCTTACCACTTTGGAAGATCTATACCTACCCTTCAAGAAAAAGCGCAAAACCAAGGCAGAAACCGCTAAAAAAAATGGCTTGGAGCCCTTGGCAAAAATTATATTGGCCCAACGGACCGATGAAATCGATTTTGAAGCCTCCAAATATATCAATGATGCCGTGCCCAACGAAGACGATGCCCTGGAGGGAGCCCGGCATATAATTTCGGAATGGATCAATGAGCGCAGCGATATAAGAAATCAGATCAGGAACCAATTGGAAAAATTCGCCTTGATTTCCACCAAGGTCGTTGCCAGCAAAAAGGAGGATGACAAGGCCCAAAAATTTAGGGATTATTTTGAATGGAGCGAACCCCTGAATCGATGTCCATCGCACCGACTCTTAGCTATCCTGCGAGCAGAAAATGAAGGTTTTATCCGTGTTAAGATTGAAATTGACGATGAGAAGGCCATCTCCAATATGGAGTATAGGGTCATCAAAAACAATAATGCCACCGCCCCCCATCTCCAATTGGCCATACAGGATGCCTATAAACGATTGCTATTCCCTTCCCTTTCCAATGAAATCCTAAAATCTGCCAAGGAAAAAGCAGATGAGTCTGCCATTCAGGTTTTTTCCAAAAACCTCAAACAACTATTGTTGGGATCGCCTTTGGGGGAAAAAAGAATTTTAGCCATAGATCCTGGCTTCAGAACGGGCTGTAAAGTAGTTTGCCTTAGCGCTCAAGGCGATTTGGAGCACAATGAGACCATTTACCCCCATGCACCGCAAAATGACAGTACGGGGGCCATAAAAAAAATCAGCAGTTTGGCGGATGCCTATAAGATTGAAGCCATCGCCATAGGAAATGGTACCGCCTCTAGGGAAACGGAGCAATTAATAAAACGGATCCAATTCAAAAATAATATTGAGGTATTTGTAGTTAGCGAGGCCGGAGCCTCCATTTACTCCGCTTCAAAAATTGCCAGGGAGGAATTTCCCAATTACGACGTTACCGTTAGGGGAGCCGTATCCATTGGAAGGCGCCTGGCAGATCCGCTGGCCGAGTTGGTAAAAATAGATGCCAAATCTATAGGGGTGGGACAATATCAGCATGATGTGGACCAGAATCAATTGAAAAATTCGCTGGACACAGTGGTGGAAAGTTGTGTAAATACCGTAGGTGTAAACATTAATACGGCCAGCGTTCCCCTATTGAGCTATGTTTCGGGAATTGGTCCCAAACTGGCGGAAAACATTGTGGCCTATAGGAACGAAAATGGCGCCTTTACCAGTAGGAGCGAAATAAAAAAAGTACCCCGTTTGGGAGAAAAGGCCTTTGAGCAAGGAGCTGCATTTTTACGGATCAAGCAAGCTAAAAATCCTTTGGATGATTCAGCAGTGCATCCAGAGCGCTATTCCCTTGTCCAAAAAATGCTAAAAGACCAGGGAGTGGCCCTTTCCGAAATAATAGGTAACAAGGAAGTCCTCAAAAAGATCGATCTTAATAAATACTGTACGGAAAATGTAGGATTGCCCACCCTTCAGGATATAATAAAGGAGCTTGAGAAACCTGGGCTGGACGTTAGGGAAAAAGCAAAGGTATTTACCTTTAACCAAAACATCAGAACCATTTCCGACTTAAAAGAGGGGCAATTATTACCGGGAATAGTGAACAACATTACCAATTTTGGCTGTTTTGTAGACGTAGGAATCAAAGAAAGTGGACTGATCCATATCTCCAACCTATCCGATAGTTTTGTGAAAGATGTGAACGAACATGTTAGTTTACACCAGCAAATCATTGTAAAGGTCTTGGAAGTTGATATTCCCAGAAAAAGGATTCAATTGGCCTTGCACAAATAACTCCCAATCTTAGCCACAGAACTGGCACAAAGTACCTTTTATTTGTAACTTTAGTTAAAATTCAAAGATATGTTATCCGAAAAACTAGAAAAAGCATTGAACGAACAGGTCCGTATAGAGGCCGAATCTTCACAAGTATATTTATCCATGGCCTCATGGGCCGAAGGCAAAGGGCTGGAGGGTATTGCCCAATTTATGTACAACCAATCGGATGAGGAACGTTTGCACATGCTTAAGCTGGTAAAATACATCAATGAAAGGGGTGGGCACGCATTTGTTTCTTCACTTAAAGCACCTAAAACCGACTTTGGTAGTTTCCAAAAAATGTTCCACGAGCTATTGGACCATGAAATTTTTGTTTCCAATAGCATTAATGAACTGGTACATGTAACCCTACAGGAAAAGGACTATGCTACCCATAATTTTCTTCAATGGTATGTAGCCGAACAAATCGAGGAGGAGGCCTTGGCACGAAATATTTTGGACAAGATAAATCTTATTGGGAACGACAAAGGCGGCCTGTATTTGTTTGATCGTGACATACAGCAGATTACTGCCAATAGTGCAGCCATTCCACCTCAATAAACGAGGGAAGTGTACTTTCACAGACTAGCAGGGACCTTGGGATATAAAACATGAAACCCCGCCTTTTCGGCGGGGCAATTCAAAAAACCTACTGCTTTAAAAATATTGACCCCTCAACTAAATTTAACATTTAATCTTATTTAGATTTAATTAAAATAAATACTTTTGCCCAGATTCTTATTCCGATCTAGAGTGGGTAAAAAAAAGAAACAGCACAGGAAAACCGAAAAAAAGCTGCAAAAAGCCTTAAAAAAGGAGTTAAAAGCTGCTTTAAAGGAAATGGTACCAAATGGCTGTAAAACCAAATGCTGTGAAAAGTATAAAAAGTCGGAATCCAAAAGGTGCAATCGCTGTCCGTGTTTTGATCTGATGAAAAAGGTGGCATAATCTTTTATTCACGTTAACATTGCCGCAATTGCCTATTTAATTTTCTTCTGATAGGTGCGGCACGTTCATACAAATGTAGAATAGCGAACTGTACACTAATCCAAAATCTTCCTTTTTGAAGATTTGTCCATCAAAATTAGAGCAACTTGTGTGATTTAGCTCATGTCAACTCTATCTAAGGGTATTCGTGAACCTTACGTTTCTCCCATTAGGTCGAAATGACATTGGCAGTCACTTCGACATGAGCCCTTTTTTGGGGCGATTGAGAAGTCGCACAAGGAACTTTTAAAATTCCAGTTTCCTAAGCTTTTAGCAAGAACAGAAAGCTATATCCTTATAAAATTGATTAATTATTGGGGAGCTTATGGAATTTGTCTCTTAAGGTACCGATGACGACATAGGCTAAAACCAAAATAGACAAGCAATGACGATAGCAAGGACTCCTTCCCTTGGACCCCTCCCTAACCCTCCCCCAAGGGGAGGGAATTTGTTAGAATTTGGCAAATATACATTTGAGCTGGAATTTTCCCCCCTCCTTTGGAGGGGGTTAGGGGGAGGACTTTTTGTCACTTCGACAGAGTCCTTTTCCAGGACGAC
>Ga0209344_10000765_pt1 | contig 49848 bp, 42 predicted proteins | sample Cruoilmetagenom6_FD_187293 | JGI IMG/M metagenome (GOLD analysis project Ga0209344, IMG submission 187293) | Oil polluted marine microbial communities from Coal Oil Point, Santa Barbara, California, USA - Santa Barbara Oil Seep Sample 6 (SPAdes)... | ecosystem: Environmental > Aquatic > Marine... | reverse complement strand
TAAATATATTAGTGTGGATACATTAAGCTACAAGACGATTTCGGCCAATAAGGCGACCGTTGACAAACAATGGTTACTAGTTGATGCTGAAGGAGAAACATTGGGCCGTCTTGCTTCTAAAGTAGCGCAGTTACTTAGAGGGAAGTACAAGCCTAGTTTTACACCACATGTTGATTGTGGGGATAATGTTGTTATTATCAATGCAGAAAAAATCAACCTAACCGGAAAGAAGTGGGATTCAAAAACTTACGTTCGTCACACCGGTTATCCAGGAGGCCAGAGGTTTACAACGGCTAAAGAAATGTTGGCTAAGGATCCAGCGCGTATCGTAGAGAAATCGATAAAAGGTATGTTGCCCAAAAATAAATTGGGTGCAGAGCTTTTCCGTAATCTGAAGGTATATGCCGGAGCTACCCACAACCAAGAAGCACAAAAACCAACAGCAATTAACTTAAACGATTTTAAGTAATGGAAATGATTCATAAAATTGGTAGAAGAAAAACTGCAGTTGCCCGAGTTTATGTTACTGAAGGAAATGGTAACATTACTATCAACAAGAGAGACTTAAGCAACTATTTTCCTACAGCAACATTACAGTACAAAGTAAAGCAGCCATTTACCTTGACCAACAACGAAGAAAACTTCGATGTAAAGGTAAATGTATATGGCGGTGGTATTACGGGACAGGCAGAAGCCGTTCGTTTGGCATTGTCCAGAGCATTGTGCGAATTGGATGCCGAAAACAGATTGGTTCTAAAACCAGAAGGTCTTTTAACTAGAGATCCAAGAATGGTTGAACGTAAGAAATTTGGTCAGAAGAAAGCTCGTAAGAAATTCCAGTTCTCTAAACGTTAATACCGCATTAACAAATCAAATACTGAAATACAGCAATGTTCTTGAGGGTTATCGAGAGAAAATTGGGAGATTCGGTATAATTTTAAATTGTTCATTGAAAACCCTGGTCATAGGGTAAGTAATAATCCAAGATTAATCACAGGACTTCTCCTTATGGGAAAATCCGATGAATTCAAATTCTGGATAAATTAGTTTAGCATCTAAATATTAAAGGCTACCAAGGGGTACCACTTTAATATTGCTAATTCAAAGGAACGTAAACTAAAAAATAAAAATGGCAAACAAAGTTGAAGTAAAAGACCTTTTAGAGGCAGGTGTACATTTTGGTCACCTTACCAGAAAATGGAATCCGAACATGGCTCCCTATATCTACATGGAGCGTAACGGTATTCACGTTATCAATCTTTATAAAACAGTTGCAAAACTAGATGAGACCAACGAGGCTCTTAAGAAAATTGCAGCTTCAGGTAGAAAAATACTTTTCGTAGCTACCAAGAAACAAGCAAAGGATATTGTTGCTGAAAAAGCAGGAAATGTAAACATGCCCTACATCACAGAAAGATGGCCAGGTGGTATGTTGACCAATTTCGTCACTATTCGTAAAGCTGTTAAGAAAATGGCTTCTATTGACAGAATGAAAAAAGACGGAACTTTTAATACACTTTCCAAAAAGGAGCGTTTACAAGTAGACCGTTTACGTGCCAAGTTGGAAAAGAACTTAGGTTCCATTTCTGAAATGACACGTCTACCAGCGGCATTGTTCATTGTTGACACTATGCGGGAACACATCGCCGTTAAAGAAGCACAAAAATTGAACATTCCAATTTTTGCAATGGTAGATACCAATTCCGATCCACGACCAATCGATTTTATAGTTCCATCCAATGACGATGCCTCCAAATCCATAGAGGTAATTATGGCATCTGTAACTGCTGCTATCGCAGAAGGATTAACGGAACGTAAATCTGAAAAACAAAGTGAGAAGGAAGGTGGAGATGAAGCCAAACCAAAAGAGAAAAAAGCAAAGGTAGCTGCAGAGGAAAAGGCCCCTACATCGGAAGAGAAAGCTCCTGAATCAAAAGAGAAAACTCCTAAATCTGAAGAGAAAGCTCCTGAATCAGAAGTGAAGGCTCCTAAAAAAGCCACTACTGCCGGAGATGACCTGACTAAAATAGAAGGTATCGGTCCAAAAATTGCCGAAATTTTCCAAGAAGCGGGCATAAATACCTATGCAGACCTAGCGGACAAATCAGAGGACGACCTTAAAGGGATCCTTACTGAATCAGGCCCTAGATATGCTTCCAAAAACCCAGGGTCATGGCCAAAGCAGGCAAAAATGGCAGCAGAAGGTAATTGGGATGAACTGCAGGAATGGCAAGATAGCGTTAAGGGAGGAATAGAATAACCCCCTTGATACATAAATAAAATAATAAATTAACCTAGGTAAGGAATACATTTCAACCCCTATATAGGTGAAAATTAAAACAAAATAAAATGGCTAAAATTACCGCCGCTGAGGTAAACAAATTAAGACAAACAACTGGTGCTGGCATGATGGATTGCAAAAATGCCCTGGTTGAAGCAGAAGGGGATTTTGATTTGGCAATTGAAATCTTACGTAAAAAAGGACAAAAAGTTGCCGCCAAGAGAGCCGATAGGGATTCTTCCGAAGGGGCCGCTATCGCCAAAGTAAATGCAGACAACACTAGTGGGGTTATCATTTCTTTGAACTGTGAAACCGATTTCGTTGCAAAGAACGATACGTTTGTAGCTTTGGCCAACGAATTGGCAGACATAGCCTTAAATTTCGATACTAAAGAAGATTTCTTGAATGCCGATTACAAAGGAAACACCGTTCAGGATAAACTTACGGAACAAACAGGTGTTATTGGCGAGAAAATTGAAATAGGTGGGTTCAGTAAACTTTCTGCTCCATTTGTTGGTTCGTACATTCACGCTGGAAACAAAATAGCTACCTTGGTAGGACTTTCTGCTGCCGTTGAAGGTGCAGACGTTGCCGCCAAGGATGTTGCCATGCAGGCAGCCGCTATGAATCCAGTAGCCCTGGATGAACATGGAGTGGACCAGTCGATCATTGATAAAGAAATCGAAATTGCCAAAGATCAACTACGTCAAGAAGGAAAGCCAGAAGCTATGTTGGACAATATCGCCAAAGGTAAATTGAAACGTTTCTTCAAAGACAATACTTTGGTAAACCAAGATTTTATTAAAGACAGCAAACAAAGTGTAGCACAATACGTAAAATCTGTTGATTCCAAATTGGAAGTAACAGGATTTAAAAGGGTTGCTTTAGGTTAATCCTTACGACCCAAGCATATTAAAAAAAACGCCTTTACACGATGTAAAGGCGTTTTTTTTATGCCCCAACTCTAAGGCACTCCTAGCCATTCCAAATGAAAGTTTTATAGAAAATTCCCTTCAGGATCGAGCACTTTAAATGGAAAGAAATATATCTGTATTGGGTCCTTTCCCAACATTGGACAGCCTTCAAAGTCAGTAACTCCTTATGCATTAAATCACATCGTGGTTAAATAAACCTAGCTTGTAACATTTTTGGGCACACCGGTAATTCCGGACTGGTGTCGTTTAACACAATTCCACTTTTCCCCTTTCAAACGGTCGACGTACGGAATTTAACAATGCAGCCCAACCAATTTCAATTGCCACCTTTTAAAAAGACCACCGTCAATTCTATATAATCCATTAGGAACTACCCCTTCAACCATGCTTCCCGTAGCTTCTTCTGTTGTTCTCTAGCGCCTTCCATAGGGACCAACTTAACGACCTTCAAAGTAGGAACACCAACTTTTCCGCTCAAGGTAATTTCCTCCTCTCCTCTTTTCACCACCAATTCAATTTCCTTGTCCGGATCCCAATCTATACTCTGCCCTATCAGCAATCGAATATTGACCAAATTGGTGATCTTACCATCAACACTCTTAATTATATCGCCCCCTTGGGCTCCTAAACTATTGAAAAAACTGTTCAATTGAATTCCTTCCCTTACAAAAATAGCATTGTCATTTGACGGATCCACATCTATATAAGGTATTTCCCCGTCAAAAAAGTATCCCGTGGACTGCTCCTGTTCCGTTGTGCGCAGCCCCACTTTTTTCCAATAGGAATCGTAGTCTATAGGGGTATTCCCTATCACATGGGTAGTAAAGAATTCCCTTATTTCCGGAAATGACATAGCAACGATTTCATCAATTAATTTATCATCCTCAAATGGCTTGGAATCCCCATATTTCTTGGAAAGCTCCTTCATCAACCATAAAACACCCCTTTCCCCAGAACTTAATTCCCTTAGCCTAATATCAAGGGCCATATTTATCAAAGCTCCTTTTTCATAAACGTTGGCATAATTATCCTTGTAAGGTTCCTCCAAAATATTTTTGCTCATTTCGGTAAAGGACATCCTATCGTCAAAGGTTTTGGACCTCTCAACCTTCTCCATAAGTCGTTGGTAAAAATCTTCCTCCGTGATCAGCCCCTGTTGAATTTGAAAAAGGTTCGCAAAATATTCGGTAGTTCCCTCGTACATCCAAAGGTGCATGGACATTTTGGGATCATTAAAATCAAAAAATTGTATTTCATTGGAGTGGATCGTCAAGGGGGTAACGATATGAAAAAATTCGTGGGCCACTGTATCAAAAATAGCTTCTTCCAATCGCTCCTTCGAGATTTGCTCAGGCATTACCACTACCGTGGAAGTATGGTGCTCCAACGCTCCAAAACCTGTAGCATCATTACCGTCCATATCGGATAGATATAGGATAATGGTGTAATGCTTGGTACTATTGATGTCTCCCAGGAAAGCCTTTTGACCTCGCATCATTTTCTCCATCCCAGCCTTTAGACCGGCGGCAGTAAAATGACCGTTGGGAGAATAAACACTTAAGGTAACCGCAATATCATTCACCTGAAATGTTTCCGTACTGGGACTGGAATACATGATAGGATTATCTATAACCTCAAAATAGCGGTTGGCCACAAACACATCTGTTTCAGGCTTATTTACATCTTGAATCCCCTTAACCAAGGAAGTCACAGGTTCCAATCCATCGGGGGCAGAAATTTCCAATGAATACGGTGCTTCCTCAAGGCCATCAAAATAACCAACAAAACCATGCAGGTTCAACATAAAGTTCTTCCCTTTAAGAATATTGGTACCGGCAGGTGAAAAGACATGCTCCCCCTCTTCCATCTCGGTATCATAGGTGTCGTTCACCCAGTAATCAAGTTTATCCAAACTCTTGGCATCGGTTATCCTCCACGTATTATCATCCAACTTTTCTACTTTCAGCTCCCCTCCCTTGTAATCTACGGCTTTGAACTGCTCTATATACTTCCCGTAGTTATCATCGCTATAGGTGCCCGGTACCGTCTTGGGAATAAAGAAGGTAACCGTATCCGTTTGAAAAGCTGCTGGATCCAATACCACATTAACTTTATCATCTGCTACATTGATCAAATCAATTTTAGCAATAATGGCAGCCTTTTCTACAGACACCAAAGCTTTTGTGGTTCCACATCCATGAAGTATCAAAATTGCAACCCCTAAAACCCACGTTCTTTTAAATAACTTAATTCTATTTGTCATTTTCTATTGATTTTATTTATTGTTTTCTCCAAAAAGCCGATACCCCCCTAAAAACCAAAATGGCCGGGAACGGCTTTTTGCCACTAAATATCGGTGGAACTACAATAACCGGCACAAGATTATAAAAATAAATCTACCTTCCCATATGCATTAGGAAATAATTAAGGATAGACGAATCGTGCATACCAAGTTACTTCATAAATATTTTTGATTATTTTTGCATCAAAATAACCAACAACACGATGCAATACAAAAGAATACTTTTAAAACTCAGTGGAGAAGCTTTAATGGGTACTAAGCAGTACGGCATAGACGCACAGCGTTTATCCGAATACGCCGAGGAGATCAAAGAAGTTGTCGATAAAGGTATAGAAGTTGCTATTGTTATTGGTGGCGGCAATATCTTTCGTGGATTGGCAGGAGCCAGCAATGGAATGGACAGGGTACAGGCAGACCATATGGGTATGTTGGCCACTGTGATAAACGGATTGGCACTACAAAGCGCCCTGGAACTGAAAGGAGTACAGACCAGGTTACAATCTGCCATAAAAATAAATGAGGTAGCCGAACCATTTATCAGAAGACGTGCCATGAGACATTTGGAAAAGGGCAGAGTTGTCATATTCGGCGGTGGTACAGGAAATCCATATTTTACCACAGATTCAGCTGCTGTATTACGGGCAATAGAAATTGAGGCAGATGTAATTTTAAAAGGTACCCGAGTGGATGGTATTTATACCTCCGACCCGGAAAAAGACAAAACAGCCACCAAATTTGACACGATAACCTTTAAAGATGTACTGACAAAAGGACTTAAAGTTATGGATACCACAGCCTTTACTTTAAGCCAAGAAAATGAATTACCGATTGTTGTTTTCGATATGAACAAAAAAGGAAACCTGATGAAGTTGGTTTCCGGCGAAAATATAGGAACCGTCGTAAATTTATAGTTTTGGCACTATTTGTGTTAAATCCTTTAAAAAATAGCATATGAACGAAGAAATTAAATTTATACTTGACACCACCAAAGAAGGGATGGACAGTGCCATAGCACACCTTGAAAAGATGTTTCTGAAAATTAGGGCAGGCAAGGCCAGTCCGGTAATGCTATCCAGTGTAATGGTGGAATATTACGGATCCCCCACCCCTTTGTCCCAAGTTGCAAATGTGAATACCCCTGATGCACGTACCCTCTCCGTTCAACCATGGGAAAAAAACATGCTACATGAAATTGAAAAAGCCATTATGAACGCCAATCTGGGATTTAACCCTATGAACAATGGCGATTTTGTAATCATCAACGTACCTCCCTTAACAGAAGAAAGAAGAAGGGATTTGGTAAAGCAGGCAAAAGCGGAAGCGGAAGACGCCAAGATCGGTGTCCGTAATGCACGTCAGGAGGCCAACAAGGAAGTTAGGGCCCTCGAAGTGTCCGAAGATCTACAAAAGAATGCAGAGGCCGATGTACAGGCACTCACCGACAAGTATATAAAAAAGATCGATGCCTTCCTTGAGGCCAAGGAAGCAGAAATCATGAAGGTATAATCCTTAAAGTAAAATACCGATACAAAAAAGAGCGACCCATGGGTCGCTCTTTTTTGTATTCCCCATCCCATTAGCAAAAACCCCAGATCGTAAGTCCCTATACCATAACTTCCGTGACCGGTTAAATTCGTTTGACCACCCCCTACTATTTAACCCCAGCTTCCTAGGAACAATAACAATCATTCTCTACCTTTGCGCTCGAATAAATTTAGAATCCGAAAGACCTTTTTAAATCCTAAGGATTTACAGGTTTTTTTATGGTTTATATACCAAAAAACATTCTGATATAAGACGTTTCACTAGATGGTTGCAAAGTTAACGCGAGGATTTTGGGCAAAAATAGCAAGGTTAATACTTAGGAACAGAATTATAATTCTTGTTCTTTTAGCCATTATGACCATTTTTATGTCCATGCAATGGGACAAAATGAGGTTTTCCAATTCACAGGCCAATCTCTTGCCAGATCACCACCCTGTAAACTTGGAGTATCTTTCCTTCCTAAAACAGTTTGGGGAAGAAGGCAATGTGGTTGTTATAGCCGTAAAGGACAGTTCGCTGTTCACCCCTAAAAAATTTAATCGTTGGAACAAGCTCAGCAAACAATTGGGTGCCTTCCCTGAAGTAGACTTTGTATTGTCCACGGATAATTTACAAGAGCTCGTAAAGGACACTGTAAAACAAGAATTTGTTATGCAGCCCTTTATTAAACGGACCCCGCAAACCAAAAAAGAGGTGGACAGTCTTACCAATCATCTTTTTAACGACCTTCCTTTTTACGACAACCTTATCTACAATAAAAAAACACATACCATACGCAGCGTTATTTATTTGGACAAAGATATCGTTAATACTTCTGTACGTAAAGACTTTATTTTGGAAGACCTATCTACCTTGGTCAAAAATTTTCAAAAAGAAACTGGCCTCGATGTTCATATTTCGGGCATGCCCTACATAAGGACCATGAACTCCCAAAATATTATAGATGAAATAGGGAAATTTATTCTTGCGGCACTGGGGGTCACCTCCTTGATATTCTTTTTCTTTTTCAGAAGTTTTAGGGCTACGATCATTTCCATGTTCGTCGTAATTATCGGCGTTATGTGGGCCTTTGGGATTTTAGGTCTGTTACAATATGAAATTACAGTGCTTACCGCCCTAATACCGCCATTGATTATTGTTATTGGCATTCCCAACTGCATCTTTCTTATCAACAAATACCAACAAGAAGTAAAAAAGCACGGTAACCAGGCCCTGTCTTTACAACGTGTTATCTCAAAAATTGGTAATGCCACCTTAATGACCAACGTTACTACCGCCTCCGGTTTCGCTACATTTATTATAACCGATAGCAAACTACTTAAAGAGTTTGGTATTGTTGCTTCTATCAATATCATTGGGATATTTATACTTTCCCTCCTGATAATTCCGATTATCTATAGCTTCATGCCCCTTCCAAAACACAAGCATTTGAAACACCTGAACACGAAGTGGATAGAAACTTTTGTAAGCTGGATGGAAAGAATTGTAAGGGAAAGAAGGATTACCGTTTATATTGTATCCATTGCACTTCTTGTAACCAGTATTATTGGTATTTATCAAATAGACATTTCGGGAAGTCCCATAGAGGACATGCCAAAAAAAGCCGAGTTTTTCCGGGATATACGATTTTTTGAACAAGAATTTGACGGAATAATGCCAGTTGAAATTGTGGTGGACACCGAAAGACCCAAAGGGGTCTTAAAACCTTCCACCCTGAAAAAGATGGACGAGTTGGGTACGGTGATAAATGACATTCCCGAACTTTCCAGGCCAGTTTCGGTCGTGGACCTGGTAAAATATTCCAAACAGGCCTTTTACAACGGCATACCCAAATATTACCAACTGCCCACCTCCCAAGAGAATACTTTTATAATGGATGTTGCCCGGAAATCAGCAGACAACGGCAACCTACTGAGCAGTTTTGTAGACAGCACCGGGCAGATAGCCCGAATGACTACTTATATGAAGGATGTAAAGACATCCCGTATGGAAACCATAGAGGCCAAATTAAAAGAAAATATCGACAAAATATTTCCTGCGGACAGGTATAAGGTTTCCATGACCGGCAGCGCCCTTCTATTTTTAAAGGGTACCAAATATTTGGTAAAAAACCTCATTATGTCCCTAGCGTTGGCCATTGGGCTAATTGCCCTATTTATGGCCTATCTTTTCCGTTCTTTTAGAATGATCGTAATTTCATTGATCCCCAACTTATTGCCGCTGGTAATAACAGCAGGGGTTATGGGATTTGTAGGAGTACCCATTAAGCCTTCCACTATTTTGGTATTTAGTATTGCTTTCGGAATTTCCGTGGACGACACCATACACTTTCTCGCCAAATACAGACAGGAACTAACAAGCAACCATTGGAGAATAAAAAAATCGGTCTATGCCGCCCTAAGGGAGACCGGAGTTAGCATGTTCTACACCTCCATTGTACTGTTCTTTGGTTTTTCGGTCTTTATAATTTCAAGTTTCGGAGGAACAGTGGCTTTAGGCGCATTGGTATCGGCCACCTTAATGTTCGCCATGCTGGCAAACCTTATTTTATTACCGTCTTTACTTCTATCTTTGGAAAGAAGCATTGCCAACAAACAGGTATTAAAAGAACCACAAATAGACATTCTTCCCAAGGAAGAACTCAATATCACGGACAAGGAGGAATAGTCCATTAATTAAAATATTTTTTACCTGGTATATACAGATATATACCCAATTTATATTTTTGCAAAAAGGCTATCTTTGCCACTTAATTTACAAGGAATTCAAATGAATACATTTAGCGTAAAAGAGCTACTATCGACCGATTATTTGCACCAAGAGGTTATTGTTAACGGCTGGGTAAAAACCTATAGGAGCAATAGATTCATTGCTTTGAACGATGGGTCTACTATAAACAATATTCAATGCGTAGTAGATTTTGAGGAATTTGATGAAAACACACTAAAGCAAATTAATACCGGAGCCGCACTTCAAATAAGTGGAACGTTGGTTGAAAGCCAAGGAAAAGGACAGTCCGTGGAGATCCAGGTAAAGGAAATCATAGTACACGGAGGAGCAGACCCTGAGGTCTACCCTATCCAACCCAAGAAACACTCTCTGGAGTTTTTACGGGAAAAAGCTCATCTCCGTGTTAGAACAAACACCTTTGCAGCTATCATGCGGGTGCGATCGGCCCTTTCGTTCGCTGTACATCAATATTTTCAAAAAAATGGATTCTTTTATGTTCATACCCCAATAATTACAGGTTCGGATGCTGAAGGTGCCGGAGAAATGTTCAGGGTATCTACCTTGGACAATAAAAAACCGCCTTTAACAGAGGATGGCAAAATTGAATATAAGGAAGATTTTTTTGGAAAAGAGACCAATTTAACGGTTTCCGGACAATTGGAAGCCGAAACTTATGCCATGGGCCTAGGCAAGGTCTACACCTTTGGCCCAACCTTTAGGGCAGAAAACTCCAACACTTCAAGACATTTGGCCGAATTTTGGATGATTGAGCCGGAAGTGGCATTTAATGACCTGGACGCCAATATGGATTTGGCCGAAGATTTTATAAAGAATGTTATAAATTATGCTTTGGAAAATTGTATGGAAGACCTGCAATTCCTAGAAAAGCGATTATTGGACGAAGAGAAGAGCAAGCCACAGGCCGAGCGCAGCGAGATGCCTTTAATAGAAAAACTTAAGTTTGTTTCGGACAATACGTTTAAACGTGTAACATATACCGAAGCCATAGATATTCTTAGAAACAGTAAACCCAACAAAAAGAAGCAATTTAAATACCTTATCGACGAATGGGGAGCCGACCTTCAAAGTGAGCACGAACGTTTCTTGGTGGAAAAACATTTTAAATGCCCAGTGATACTATTCGATTATCCAGCCAAAATAAAGGCATTTTATATGCGTTTAAATGAGGATGGAAAAACGGTCAGGGCTATGGATATCCTGTTCCCTGGTATAGGTGAAATTGTTGGTGGTTCCCAACGTGAGGAACGCCTGGACATCTTAATGGAGAAGATCAAGGCCTTGGGCATTGATGAGGAAGAACTTTGGTGGTATTTGGATCTTAGAAAATTTGGAACTGCCGTACATAGTGGCTTTGGGCTTGGTTTTGAAAGATTGGTATTGTTTGCAACAGGAATGGGTAATATCAGGGACGTAATACCCTTTCCAAGAACGCCACAAAATGCTGAATTCTAATCATTATTCTTTAACTTTATAAGATCGATTACCATTATCAATGCTGAAACAACACCTACAGTTTAAATTATCGCAGAAATTATCTCCACAACAGATTCAGTTGATGAAGTTGATTCAATTGCCTACGCAGGCATTTGAACAACGACTAAAACAGGAACTGGAGGAAAATCCTGCCCTGGAAACTGGAAAGGAGGAAAATGAAAGTCAAGACGATGATTTTGAGGATTTGTACGACAATGAAACCGACAGTGAAAGCATCAGTGCCGAAGACATCAATATAGATGATTATTTAAGTGATGACGAGATTCCTGATTATCGCACACAAGCCAACAATTACAGTGCGGATGATGAGGAAAAAAATGTTCCATATGCAGCTGGAATTTCATTTAACCAGTATCTTATAAATCAGTTAAATACTATTTATTTAACGGATGAGGAATGGTCCATTGCCGAGTTTTTGGTGGGCAGTGTAGACGAGAGCGGGTATATAAGAAGACCTCTTTCAGATATAATGGACGACCTGGCATTTACACAGAACATCTATACAGAGGAAAAAACCATTGAAAAAGTATTGCATATAGTCCAGGATCTTGACCCTGCAGGGGTGGCAGCCAGAACGCTGGAAGAGTGCCTTCTTCTTCAATTAAAAAGAAAAGAGCTGACCCCAAGTATAGAATTGGCCATTCAATTGTTGGAAAAATCCTTTGAGCAGTTTACCAAAAAACACTATCAAAAACTTATTCAAAAACACAATATTACTGAGGAGCAATTAAAGGATGCCATTACGGAAATTGAACGCTTAAACCCCAAACCGGGAGGTTCCTATTCTGGGAATAACAGAATTGTGGAGCACGTAGTCCCCGATTTTTCCATCCGTATTGTGGATGGGGAACTGGAACTCACACTAAACGGACGAAATGCACCGGAGCTTCATGTTTCCCGCGAGTATAACAATATGCTGGAAGGATATAAAAACTCCAAGGAGAAATCAAAGTCCCAAAAGGACACCGTAATGTTCATCAAGCAAAAACTGGATGCGGCCAAATGGTTTATTGATGCCATTAGACAGCGACAGCAAACCCTTTATATCACCATGAACGAAATCATGGAATACCAAAAAGAGTATTTCCTAACCGGGGATGAGCGCAAACTGCGGCCTATGATCCTAAAGGATATAGCCGACGGTATTGGCATGGACGTTTCCACCGTGTCCAGGGTGGCCAATAGTAAATATGTTGACACCCCATATGGTACAAAATTAATAAAGGACTACTTTTCCGAATCCATGAAAAACGATCAAGGGGAAGATGTATCTACCAAAGAGATAAAAAAGATATTGGAAACAGTGATTGGGGAGGAAACCAAGAAGAAGCCTCTTACCGATGATAAATTGGCTGCTATTCTCAAAGAAAAAGGATACCCAATTGCCAGGCGTACGGTAGCTAAATACAGGGAACAGCTGGATATTCCAGTGGCTAGGCTGAGAAAACAGATCTAATGCGACTATTCCTTAAGATCACATCTTACCTTTTACACCCGCTTTTTATACCCTTTGCAGGAACCATAGCCTATTTCCTGATTACTCCCAAATACAGTCCGTTGGAGGTTCAGAGTGGAAATATCCTGCCCATATTTATACTCACCATCATCATACCTATTATATTTTACCTGATCTTACGCAACCTAGGTATTGTAAGTTCTGTATTCATGCCCAATCTCCAAGAAAGGAAATACCCACTTTATATTAGCCTAGGACTGCTTATAATGGTCTTATTCAAAGTAATACCCAATAACTTTACCATAGAGTTGCACTATTACTTTTTAGGCCTAATCGCAGGCTTGTTTAGCGCCCTTGTACTGCTATTCCTAAATTTTAAGTGCAGTATGCACCTCTTGGGCATGGGAAGCCTGTTAATGTACCTAATAAACCTCAGTATCCACTTTGAAATAAACGTTACCCTTGCCATAAGTATAGTAACCTTCCTCAGTGGCTTGGCCGCCACCTCCAGACTTTATCTGAACGCCCATACCAAGGCAGAAGTTCTGATTGGATTTGCCATAGGTCTGTTTACCCAGTTATTTACGATTAAATTTTGGTTATAAAATGTAGAAAATAAGCCCTACTCTGAGCGGCTTTATCTCAATAACCTCTCCTGATTGCTCCATTACTCCATCATTGAACAGGGAACTGAGCGCATAATAGATATGAATATTGAAGGTATTGTAACCCACATTTAAAGTTAGCCCGTATTGAAAGTCCCTTAAATCCTTATTAACAAACACTATTCTTTCCGAGCTTGAAACGAATTTGGATCGACCATCAAAAACATAACCCATCTTAATACCGGTATATATCCTCCAAAACTTATACTCCTCTGGAGTTGAATTACGCCATCTAAACTGAAAGGGAATCTCCAAGACATGGGTCGCAATCTTATTTCTCCTGAAATCGGCATCACTATCCAACACTGAATATTCCACCGTGGAACCTTGTTGGGATGCCAACAAATTGGTGTAATAGGAATTAATGCCATAACCCAGCCCGATACCCAGGCCCATGTCCCTATCGTAACTCAGCGGAATATCCTTTATAAAACCCGCTTGCAGACCATATGACAGGTTCCTTTGGGAAACCCCGGATGGCAAATTGGTCGCAAAGTTATAGGTAAGTCCTACATAAAATTGATCTTCCAAATATTTCTTATCCACATCCTTGTTGGATTCCAGGACCTGCCCAGAAACAAAAGCTCCTGAAAGCAGTAGTATTATATATATGAAGGAACATTTCATAGTCCTTTAAAGGTAATTAATTAAACATAAAAAACGCTTCAAATATATGCATTTGAAGCGTTTTAAATTCTCTTATCCTTTTACTAACTATTGCAAATTCCTGAAAGCATCACCTTCATAGGTGGTATAATTTACCTTCAAGGCATTTACCTTTCTAAGTTCTTGTTTTATATCGGAAATAATACCCATATTGGCTTCCTTATCCACCTTAAGTGCGGTTGTCAATACATTTTGTAGTTCCTGTGGCTTTTTGGCCCTTTCCATCAAAATATAATCTCCAACTTCGGAAGCATCGGCAAATTTATCGTTCAATTGAATTTTGGATTCGGTACCATAGGTCTTCTCGTATTCACGGGTTGGTTTCCCAACATAAATATAGATTACCCTATCTTTCTTCTCCAATTTTTTAATTTCCGTTGCATTGGGCAAGACGTTTTCAACCTTCAAGGTACTGTCTTTCATCACTGTAACCGTCATAAAGAAGAACAAAAGCATAAAAACGATATCAGGCAACGATGCAGTATTCACCGCAGGTAAGGCCGCATCTTTTTTCTTATTAAATTTTGACATAGTAACTTGTTTTAACTTCTCTATTTAGTTTGACGATGTTTCGGCCTCTGAAAGTTTCTGTGGAAACAAATCCTGTATCCTTTTTACCTTTTCCTTCAGTTCCTCACGAACATCATCCGGAGTCTCAGGATTGAGATATTCCGCTTCCATATCCGTAAAATTCCTCTTGAAAAGACGTTGGGCTTCCCTATTTCTAAGCTCGTTATACGCTCCAACCAATTCGTTCTGAACGGTTATATAGGTTCCGTATTTCGTCTCCCTGTCGTTCTTAAGCGAAATAATGGCCTTGGCCGGGCTATCGGATGAAGATGCATCCCTTTTACCCTTGCAATAACTACAATAGTCTGGAGATCCCGATGGCGCACCTCCATTGTCCAAAAAGGCAATGGCTTTGGCCTTTAACTCCTTAATATCTGTTAATTCCTCGTCTGCCAATAATTGTCCATCCCGGTTTATACTGACCTGAAAAATATTCTTTTGCTTAATGATTACATCGGTATCTGGCGGCTCAATTGGTGGCAACATACGATCTAATCCTGCATCCGTTTCAATAGTGGTAGTCACTAGGAAAAAGATAAGCAATAAGAACGCTATGTCTGCCATAGAACCCGCATTAACCTCTGGTGGTGCTCCTCTTTTTGGCATAATATTTTATTTTATTATTTACTAATCATTTTCTTAACTCCAGACCACAACATGGCACCTACAGCTACAATGGTAAGGATAAAAAACACATTCAACCCCATACCTATGGTTTTCACCGTACTCTCGGTAGTAGGAACGCCTTTTTTGGCCATTTCCTCCAAATTAACATCGGTTCCACTAGCCAGGGCATAAGAAATAACAACGACCACCAAAAGACCACCTACACCAAATAAGGTTTTCTTTAAGGCTCCCTTGGATGTAAATAAATTCATCAATCCAAAAAGAACCGTGGCCGCAATCGCAATCCCCAACAATAAATAGGTAATGATGAACATGAAGTTCATAGACCCATTATTTATGGCCTCCGATACGGGAACGTCTGCACTTGGAAGTTGAAACCACAGTATGGCCCCAATCGCTCCGAGTACAACTAATATTATTTTAACTATTTTATGCATGATACTTTAAGTATTTAGTGTCCGACTTATTTTTTGTGATCTGCCAACATATCAATCAAAGTGATTGATGAATCCTCCATATCATTTACAATACTGTCAATCTTAGCAATGATATAATTGTAGAAAATTTGAAGGATAATCGCAGTAATAAGACCGAATACCGTAGTCAATAACGCCACCTGAATATCACCTGCAATAAGGGAGGCACTCAAGTTACCAACCGCTGCAATTTTTTGGAAGGCCTGAATCATACCGATTACCGTACCCATGAACCCAAGCATTGGAGCTACTGCAATAAATAATGACAGCCAAGAAACGTTTTTCTCCAATTGTCCCATTTGCACACCTCCGTAGGCTACAACTGCCTTCTCTGCAGACTCTATACTGTCCCCAGCTCTTTCCAAACCTTGATAGTAAATGGAAGCAACAGGACCTTTTGTGTTTCTACAAACCTCTTTAGCAGCCTCTATACCACCGGAAGCCAAAGCGTCCTCTACTTGTTGCTTTAGTTTAGTAGTGTTGGTTGTAGCAAGGTTTAAATAAATAATCCTTTCTATTGCCACTGCCAAACCAAGAATTAAACATAAAAGAACAATACCCATAAATCCGGCACCACCTTGTATAAATTGCTCCTTGAGCACCTGGGTGAATCCTAATTCCGCTTCTGGAGCTGCATCTTGCAAAATAGCCGCTGCTGCAACAACTTTTGCACTTACTGTATTTGTACCTGCCACAAATAACCCAGCTGTTGCCAGGATAGAGAATAATCTTTTCATTTCTTTCAAACTTAAATTTAGTTAGTTAATAGGGTTAAAGATAAAAAAAATTCGCAATATAAAAATTAAAACTTAACAGCAGAGAGGAAGGGATTCGAACCCTCGATACCCTTGTGGGGTATACACACTTTCCAGGCGTGCGCCTTCGACCACTCGGCCACCTCTCTAGTTATAGTTATTGGGCAGCCAAATAACAAAAAAAATATTAGTTAAAGAAATTTAGACTGTTATTTTTATTGCATTTCGCCCCTGAGAGATGTTTCATATATGGTTTTGAACAACTTAGGGGAAATATTATTTCCAAGTAAATACATCAACTTGGTAATTGCCGCCTCTGTTGTAATATCCTTACCATTAATAATTTGCAGTTTTTGCAGGTGCTTACTAGTTTCATAACGCCCCATAAGAACACTTCCCCCAGAACACTGTGTAACATTAATTAAAAAAATATTTCTTTCCATCGCCTTTTTCAACTCCAAAGCAAACCATTCCTCGGTAGGAGCATTGCCCGAACCATATGTTTCCAAGACCACTGCTTTTAAGTTAGGGGAATTTAGGATACTATGCAACACCGTTTGGTTAAAACCGGGAAATAATTTTATAATGACCACATTTTGATCCATCTCCTTGTGAACTTTTAACCTTTTAGCGGTATTTGGCCTTAACAAATACTCCCTGTTTACTTTTAAATGCACCCCGGACTCTATTAAGGCAGGATAATTTAGGGAGGCAAAAGCTTCAAAATGTTCCGCATTGATCTTTGTAGTTCTGTTGGCCCTATACAATTTATATTCAAAATACAGCCCTACCTCCTGCACTACCGGCTTATTGTCTTCCCGTAAGGCAGCAATCTGTATGGAGGTGATCAAATTCTCCTTGGCATCTGTCCTTAAATCACCAATGGGCAACTGAGACCCAGTAAATATGACCGGTTTTTGCAGATTTTCCAACATATAGCTCAAGGCCGAGGAAGTATAGCTCATGGTATCACTCCCATGAAGCACCACAAATCCTTCATGTGAATCATAATGCTTTTCTATGATCGTAGCAATATTTACCCAATGTTCAATATTCATGTTGGATGAATCTATTGGAACATCAAAGGTAATACTGTCTATAGCGCAATCCAATTGACCAAGTTCGGGGATATTACTTATCAATTTATTAAAGTCAAAAGCCTTTAGCGCCCCCGAATCGTAATCCTTTACCATGCCTATGGTGCCTCCAGTATAAATGAGGAGTATTCGGGTTTTATCGACTTTGGAATATTTGTTTTTCATTCTCAATATCCGTTAGGTAAAAAAATAGGGAGCTCCATCCACCCTAAAGCAAAAACTGCGGCCTCTAGACCAGCGATGCACAGATCCTCTTAAATTCCAAAAACCTGTCTGGAGTTGTCTGTGGTAATGGCAGCAACTTCTTCCTTGTCCATGGAATATATTTGGGCCATCTTTTCCAAAACCTTCACCAAATAAGCACTCTCGTTACGTTTTCCACGATAGGGAACAGGGGCCAAATAGGGGGAATCCGTTTCCAAAACAACATGTTTTAGGTCAATTTTTCCGAGATAAGTATCTATTTTACCATTTTTAAAGGTAACTACCCCACCGATACCCAATTTCATATTATATGAAATTGCCTTCTGTGCCTGCTCAAAAGTGCCGGTAAAACAATGAAAAATACCAAAAAGCCCTTCGCCCTTTTCTTCTTCCAGGATTTGGAAGACTTCGTCAAAACCATCCCTACAATGGATAACTATAGGATACGCATACTTTTTAGCCCATTGTATTTGCTGTTTAAAGGCAAGCTGCTGCTCCTTTAAAAAAGTTTTATCCCAATACAGATCGATGCCCGTCTCCCCCACTGCGTAGAATTTCCTGGATGCCAACATTTCCTCCACATGGGCCAGCTCCTTCCGATAATCTTCCTTAACATGGGTTGGGTGTAGCCCTGCCATAAGAAAGATATTATCCGGATAGGCTTTTTCCAAATCCAGCATTGCCTCTGTATAGGATGAATCTATTGCGGGAATAAAAAAGCGCTCTACTCCCAAATCCAAAGCTCGCTCTATGGCCAGGGAGCGATCCCCATCAAAAGCTTCACTATATAAATGGGTATGTGTATCTGTTAATATCATAGAACAAAAATAGGATTATCTTTGACAAAAAAAGTACATATGCCCAGTCTTAAAGTTTTTCTACATAAAAAAAAATATATAGCTATTCCGTTGGTACTTACGGCCACCAATCATTTTGAAGTCACGGCCACCATCAATGGAGTAAAAGGCAGGTTCATATTGGACACCGGCGCCTCCAACACCTGTATTGGTCTGGACAAAATAGAATTCTTCAAATTAAATTCCAAAGATTCCAAAGTAAAGGCTGCAGGAGCAGGAGCCACGGAAATGTTCACCAAACTATCCACCAAAAATCTTATAGAAATAGGGAAATGGTTTAAACACAAACAAAAAATAGTCCTGTTCGACCTTGTCCATGTAAATCAGGCCCTGACCTCGCACCAAGCCATGCCCGTTGATGGCATTATTGGGGCGGATATATTAAAAAAAGGAAAGGCCATCATTGATTACCAAAAAACCCGACTTTACCTCAAACAATAGGACCTATTAGACTTCAAATAAAAAAAAGACCTGTCAGGTTTTAAAATCCCAACAGGTCCATATTATTCCACATAGGGTTGACCCCCACGAACATAATTTCGTACTAAAGCTCCAACGCCTTTTTAACGTTGTTGTCCATCAGTAGCTCTTCAGGACTCTCCAAGGCCTCTTTCACTGCTACTAGGAAGCCTACAGACTCCTTACCATCAATGATTCGGTGATCATAAGACAAAGCAACATACATGATAGGAGCAATAGCTATGGCCCCATCGCGGGCAATAGGTCTCTCCACGATGTTGTGCATCCCTAATATGGCACTTTGCGGAGGATTGATAATTGGAGTGGACAACATGGATCCAAACACCCCTCCATTGGTAATGGTAAAGGTACCCCCTGTCATTTCATCAACTGTAATCTCACCCTCACGTGCTCTTATGGCCAATCTTTTTACTTCCGATTCCACACCTCTGAAGGTTAAATTCTCCGCGTTGCGGATTACAGGTACCATAAGACCTTTAGGCCCAGAAACCGCTATACTGATATCACAAAAATCATAGGAAATCATTTCCTTGCCATCTATCATTGAGTTCACGGAAGGATACATTTGCAAAGCCCTGATTACGGCCTTTGTAAAAAAGGACATAAAACCTAAGCCAACATTGTGTTTATTCTTAAAGTCTTCCTTGTATTGGTTTCTCAAAGCAAAGATGGCCGACATATCCACCTCGTTAAAAGTGGTCAACATTGCCGTCTCATTCTTGGCAGCTACCAAACGTTCGGCAACCTTACGACGCAACATGGACAATTTGGTCCTACTTTCACCTCGCGACCCTCCTGTAGGCGTGCCCATGGAAGGAATGGCCTTTACCGCATCTTCCTTAGTAATGCGTCCGTCCTTTCCTGTACCTTTTATGGTGGAGGCATCCAAGTCCTTCTCAGCGAGTATTTTCTTGGCGGCTGGTGAAGCCGACCCCGTGGCATAAGAAGTTTTTTCCGACTTTAGCTCGGTTTTCTGTTCAGCCACTTGCTTCACCTCAGGTTTCTTCTCCTCTGGTTTTTCTTCACTCTTGGCTGCCCCTGCAGGTTTGGAAGCACTGGTGTCTATTAAACACACTACCGCGCCTACCGCAACAGCATCTCCCACCTCTGCTTTAAGCGTAATAATCCCACTTTCCTCTGCCGGCAATTCCAATGTGGCCTTATCCGAATCTACTTCTGCTATTGCTTGATCTTTCTCCACGTAATCGCCATCGCTCACCAGCCATTCCGCTATCTCTACCTCCGTAATGGACTCCCCTGGAGAAGGGACTTTCATTTCTAAAATCATGTTTTATAATTTTGATTTGTGTTTTGCCTAAACTCGTTTTTTAACTTTTATCTTTCTAAAATTACCTTCTATTGGTCATTAAGCCGTTTTCACCCCCAGATGCCCAAGGAAAATAATATTATTTATCCATATTATCAGGGTTTCTACCCATATTGTTCTTGTTGATATCAAAAACATAATCTATTACCTGCTGATGACGGCGCTTGGAGCGCACTGCACTACCGGCGGCCGGGGAAGCATAAAATCTCCTTGAGGCCACCCTTAATTTATGAGCCTCGCTAAAGTGCATGGTTAAGTGCCCCCAGGCACCCATATTCCTTGGCTCTTCCTGGGCCCAAACCTTGTCTTCGGCATTTTTGTATTTCTCCATTATCGCCTTCATTTGCTTAGTAGGCATCGGAAATAATTGCTCTACCCTCACCAAGGCCACATCTTCCCTTTTGTTTTCTTCCCTATATGCCAATAGGTCGTAATAGAATTTACCGGTACAGAAAACCAAACTCTTTATTTTTGATACCTCAGCGGATGCATCATCAATTACCGTTTGGAATTCTCCGTTGGCAAATTCCTCCACCGTTGACACGGCCCGAGGATGCCTCAACAAACTTTTTGGTGTAAACACTATTAAGGGCTTTCTGAAATTTACCTTCATTTGCCTTCTTAACAAATGGAACATATTGGCAGGGGTGGTTACATCGGCTATATACATATTATCCCTAGCACATAGTTGCAAATAACGCTCCATTCGGGCGGAGGAATGTTCCGCACCCTGGCCTTCGTACCCATGCGGCAATAACATCACCAATCCATTTTGCAATTTCCATTTATCTTCTGCTGCAGATATATACTGATCTATCATAATTTGGGCACCATTGCTAAAATCCCCAAACTGGGCTTCCCAAATCGTTAAGGTATTAGGACTCGCCATAGCATACCCATAGTCAAATCCCACTACCCCATATTCGGACAGAAGTGAATTATATATTTGAAAAAACCCCTGTTTATCCGAAATGTGGTTCAAAAGCATTACTTCCTCCTCACTTTCCTCTACCTTCATTACAGCATGGCGATGTGAAAAAGTACCCCTTTCAACATCCTGACCGGACATACGCACCCCGTAACCTTCCTCCAGAAGCGTACCGTAAGCCAATAGCTCCCCCATGGCCCAATCCAAGTTGTCATTTTCAAAAAACATGGCCTTACGGTCATTCACCAACTTTTCAACTTTGCGTAAGAACTTCTTATTTTTTGGCAGTTCGGTTAACACCTTGGCTATGGCCGTAAGTTTCTTTTTATCGTATTTTGTATCCACCGCATCCATCATTTCCCATTCCCGTACATGGGTGTACCCGCTCCATTCATCGGCCATAAAGGGGGTTATTACGGTCTTATCTTCTTTTCTGGAATCTTCCAATTCCTCTTCCAAAGAGGCTTTATACTGTTCTTCCAATTCCCGCACAAAGCTATCCCCTATAATACCTTCCTTTATCAAAGCTTCTGCATAAATATCCCTTGAGTTTTTATGCTTGGCGATTGCCTTGTAAAGCTTTGGCTGGGTAAAACGTGGCTCATCACCTTCATTATGTCCATATTTCCTATATCCCAAAAGATCTAAAAATACGTCCCTTTGAAAACGCATACGGAATTCCAAGGCAAAAAGCGAAGCATGTACCACTGCCTCCGGATCATCGGAATTAACATGCAGTACCGGACTTAAGGTTACCTTGGCCACATCCGTACAATAGGTAGAGCTACGGGCATCCAAATAATTGGTAGTAAACCCAATTTGATTATTTACAACAATATGAATGGTTCCATTGGTTTTATAACCATCCAAATTTGCCATTTGCACCACTTCATATACCAATCCCTGACCTGCAATGGCAGCGTCACCATGGACTACTATAGGCAATACTTTGGAAAAATCATCCTTATAACGAGCATCCTGTTTTGCCCTGGCAATACCTTCAACAACAGCACCAACAGTCTCCAAATGGGAAGGGTTTGGTGCTATGTTCATAATTATTTTCTTACCATTTTTAGCTTTCCGCTCAGAGGTCCACCCCAAATGATATTTCACATCCCCATCAAAAATTTCCTGCTCATAATCCTTTCCATCGAACTCGCTAAAAATATCCTTTGCCTTCTTTCCAAATATGTTGGTCAGAACATTCAAGCGGCCCCTGTGCGCCATTCCCATAACAAATTGCTCAACACCCATTTCGGCCGCCTTTTCCACTACGGCATCCAATGCAGGTATCAACGATTCACTACCTTCCAAAGAAAACCTCTTTTGGCCCACATATTTGGTATGCAGAAAACCTTCAAAGGAAACCGCCTCGTTTAGTTTTTTAAGAATGTGCTTTTTCCTATCTGCATCGTATTTGGGATGATTGTCGTTGACATTCAACCAATTTTGTATCCATTCCACCCTCTCAGGGTTTCTGATATACATGTACTCCACCCCAATGGCATCACAATAGATACGTGTTAAGTGCTCTATAATTTCACGCAAGGTACTAGGGCCTATACCCAAAATTTCCCCAGCAGTAAACGTGGTATCCAAATCATTTGGAGCAAGTCCAAAATTCCCAATCTCCAAGGTGGGGAAATATTGCCTTCTTTCCCTAACCGGATTGGTTTTGGTAAACAAATGCCCCCTTGTCCTGTACCCATCTATAAGTCGAACTACCTGAAATTCCTTCTGAAGTCTTTCGGGAACCTCAACCTCGTGACCTCCAGCTACGGACAAAGGTGCCGTCTGCAATTCATCATCCATCCCGCCCATGGAATTTTCCATACCGAAATCGAATCCTTGAAAAAAGGCCCTCCAACTAGGCTCTACACTATCGGGATTTATTAAATACTTATCGTATAATTCTGCGAAATAAGAAGTATGCGCAGCGTTTAAAAAGGAATATTTATCCATGAAAAAGTCTCTCTGTCTTTTGAACAAAATTTATTCAAAAATACAACATTTAGCATATCTAAGCTTATCTTAGCCCTTAATATTGGAAAATTATTACAATAATTATGATAAATAGCCCTTCCTTAAAAAAAAGCTTGATTTTAGGTGTTTTTTTTTCGGTTTTCTGGAGTTTTGGTCATTCGCAATCAACCCTTGGGAATTCCGATTTTTGGAACCGCGTATATTTTGGAGGCAATTTTGGCCTTGGGTTTGGCAATAATTCCTTTAACACATCCATCTCTCCCAGTGCTATTTATCAGGCCACCGAACAACTGGGTATGGGAGTGGGAATAAATTTCAACTATGCCAAATTTCGAAATGCACAATTAATGGCCTATGGCGGTAGTCTTTTATCCCTCTACAATCCAATTCCTGCCTTGCAACTTTCGGGCGAACTGGAACAACTAAGGGTAAATAGGGTATTAGAGTTGGATGGTGGCAATAAGGAAGAAAACTATTGGTCGCCGGCATTGTTTCTTGGTCTAGGCTATAGCAATAGAAACCTAACCTTGGGCATGCGATACAATGTATTGCACGACACCCAAAAAAGTATTTACGCCAATGCCTTGATGCCTTTTGTGCGGGTATATTTCTAGGCTAGGAACCATACTTGTTCCTAAACCATACTTTTTGCCATTCCCTCTTTAATATCTCAAAAGTAACCTGTTCCGAAATTTCGACCACATCCGTGGTCTCAATGGCCTTGACAGCTTTTTCAGGAACATCTATAATGTAAAGTAGATTTAAATAATCGGTAAATTTCTCCATGATCAAATAATAAACTTTCTCATGTACCAACGTCTTTAGATCCTTTGGGGGTATATTGTCCGGCAATTCTATAAATACATTGGCGAACACAAAATCTTTCTGCAGTTGCGATACTAGATCCTGATAAAGACTTTGGTCTTTGGCATGTTTTAAAAGCGCCGAAATGTTGGGGAAATTTACAACCATATACTTACTTACGAAATTTTATTTGAAATGGTTTTTAAGGAAGCGCAATAAAGTCCACTTTTTTTACATTTCAGCAATCCCGCCCCTTTTTTCGATGAAATTACCTAGAACAAACCCAAATCTACCTGGGCACCTTTTAAAAAATAGGACATTTCATATTCCACTTCGGATCAAGGATTATCTATTACAATAGCCGTTTCCCCTTCAATAAGTGTAACATGACAGCAATCTGCACCCACCGTATAATGGGAGTCCACCACTAAACTATTCCCTATATACCCTTTGAAGTTGACTTCAAGTTCCTTATTTCTGTATTCCATTGAATACTTATCACTAAATAAGGGGTAGGTACCATTTTTTATCATCCAATCATACTCACCATTTGCGGTATTCAGGGTAATATCCTCTCCACCAGCCAAAACCAAAACTTTAAATTTATCCAAGGCCACGGCAACGCCATCCCTGTCTTTGACACTAACTGTAATGGTCCTAAATTCTTGGGTGCAAAATACATCGGAACAATTGGAGGCATCATCCGTATCGTTATCACTGCAATTTAGCGCTAACAAAACAAATGTTATAACAATAAATGATTTCATAAGGTCCTTTTATTTTTAGGATGCACAGGATTCGGATGGGTTGCTTTTCCCTAGGTCAATTTTTCCAAATCACCCAGTAACCCAGAACAATGGAGGCTGGCATTGCGTGCATACCTCTCTTGGATATCGTTAAAAAGGAAAGGTCGGTTCCCGAAATTTATTTTCTGATTTTTTTCTCCCAAAGCCAGGCCGACTCCATGGCTTCATCCAGAGTAGATTTGGCCTTCCAACCCAAAACCGTGTTAGCTTTGGTGGTATCGGCATAGGCCGATGTAATATCTCCCGGTCTCCTGTCCACAATTTTATAATTCAATTTTTTTCCGGACACTTTCTCGAAGCTTTTAATAACCTCTAAAACCGAACTGCCTTTCCCTGTCCCCACATTGAACACTTCATAATTATCCTGGTTTTTACCGTTCATCAATCTTTCCAATGCCACTACATGGGCCTTGGCCAGATCTACCACATGAATATAATCCCTAATGCAGGTACCGTCCTCAGTGGGGTAATCGCCCCCAAAAACCGAAAGTTGTTCCCGAATGCCCATGCCTGTTTGGGTAATAAAGGGCACTAAGTTTTGCGGTACACCAATTGGCAATTCACCAATTTCCGTACTTGGATGGGCTCCCATTGGATTGAAATACCTAAGTGCAATAGCATTTAAGCTCGGCGTCACCTTACAGGTGTCACGAATAATTTCCTCTCCCATTTGCTTGGTGTTACCATAAGGTGATTCTGCCGTTTTTACAGGTGCACTTTCCGTAATGGGCATTTTATCGGCTTGTCCGTAAACGGTACAAGATGAACTAAATATAAAGCTGGACTGGCTCTTTTGCGAAAGCTCCTTTAGCAAATAAACCAATGTACCAATATTGTTCTCGTAATACAACAATGGTTTCTCCACACTTTCACCAACCGCTTTGGAGGCCGCAAAATGAATAACACCGGCTACATCCTGATGTCTTTTAAAAAAATCCTCAACTTTTGACCTTTCTTTCAAATCTAATTTTTCAAAAATTGGTCTCTTCCCCGTAATGGCCACAATACCATCCAAAACCTTTTCGGTTGAATTGGACAGATCGTCAATAATAATTACTTCATAGCCTTTATTCTGTAATTCTACCGTGGTATGGGAACCTATAAATCCCAAACCTCCCGTTACGAGTATTTTCATTTATTAATTTTTATTTTAAATTTTGGTTTTCATTTTCGTTAATTAAACTTGACCGCACCAAAGCGTTTTACCGTTATTCCCCTATAAACTGGTTAATGGTCCCGGTGATAAAGGAAATTTGCTCATCGTCCAGCTCGGTGTGCATTGGCAAAGAAATAACCTCTTTGACCAATTGATTGGTTATTGGAAAATCCTTCTCCTTATAACGCTCATCCAAGTATGCTTTTTGCCTGTGCAAAGGTATTGGGTAATACACCCCGCAAGGAATTTGCTTTTCAGCCAAATGCTTAACCAACGCATCGCGCTGGCCATTTAAGATCCTCAAGGTATATTGATGGAATACATGGCAATCACAAGTATCACATATCTCCCTACAGCCATTGGCCATTTGTGGAACAACAATATTCTTGTTCCCACTAAAGGCTTCGGTATATTTTTTTGCTGCCGCCCTCCTACTGGCATTATAATTATCCAACCTACAGAGCTTAGCTCGCAGCACTGCTGCCTGGATAGAGTCCAATCTAGAGTTTACCCCCACCACATCGTGATGATAACGTTCGTACATCCCATGGTTCACAATTCCCCTTAGGGTATGCGCCAAATCACCATCATTGGTAAATATAGCCCCTCCATCTCCATAACAACCCAAGTTCTTGGACGGAAAAAATGAGGTTGCCGCCACATGTCCCATAGTACCGGCTTTCTGCTTTTTACCATTACTAAAGGTATAATCGGCACCAATGGCCTGGGCATTATCTTCTATTACATATAGGTTATGCCTTTCCGCAATTTCCAATACAGCGTCCATATTGGCGCATTGTCCAAATAAATGCACAGGTACTATTGCCTTAGTTTTTGGAGTAATGGCCTTTTCCAAGGCTATTGGATCTATATTAAAACTGTCCTGTTCCACGTCTACCAAAACAGGAGTAAGTTGTAAAAGGGCAATTACCTCTGCCGTTGCTGCAAAAGTAAAATCGGCAGTTATTACCTCATCCCCCGGTTTCAGACCCAGGCCCATCATAGCTATTTGCAAGGCATCGGTACCATTGGCACATGGAATTACATGTTTCACGCCCAAATAGTTTTCCAACTCCTTTTGAAAGGCATGCACCTCTGGACCGTTAATAAATGCAGCTGTTTCCAGTACTTTGGAGATAGAGGCGTTTACTTCTTCCTTTATAACCTCATATTGACCATTTAGGTCAACCATTTGTATTTTCCTCATTGAATAAAACTTAGATTCCAAACTTGGTTTGGAGGAAACAATATTACAAAAATAAGGATTGGCAGCCAATGGAATTTATGTAAAGAAGCGTATTTTAGCCCCAAACGAAGATTCAGTGTTTGCTATATATAATTTTGCCGTACAATTGTCCGCTCTTTTCTTGGAATTGATAGCGCTCTTCCATCCAAAAATTAAACTTTTCGTAAGGGGGCGTAAAGGAGTGCTGCCCTACCTTATAAAGAATATTGCAAAAGAGGATCGCATAATCTGGATCCACACCGCCTCTTTGGGAGAATTTGAACAAGGCCTTCCCATTATAGAAAATTTAAAAAAGGATTACCCAACATATAAAATATTGGTCACATTCTTTTCCCCTTCGGGCTATGAGGTCAAAAAAAATACAACAGCGGCCGATATGGTCACCTACCTGCCCATGGACACCTCAAAAAATGTCAAAAAATTCCTAGACATCGTGGATCCAAAGCTGGTGATTTTTGTGAAGTACGAGATTTGGCCCAATTATCTAAGGGCCTTGAACAAACATAAAATACCCACCATACTCATATCTGCCCTTTTCAAGGATGATCAAATTTATTTCAAAAGTTTAGGTGGTTTTATGCGCAGCGCCCTACGCAATTTCACCCATATTTTTGTCCAGGACAACAAATCCATTGCATTATTGGAGGGAATTGGCATTAGAAATACAGATATCAGCGGGGATACCAGATTTGATAGGGTGGTTGAAATTCTCCAGCGAGACAACCATTTAAAATTCATGCAAGCGTTTAAGAATGATACACAAACTGTAGTGGCCGGCAGCACTTGGCCCGAGGACGAGGCAATTTTGGTCCCGTATATAAACTCTGTCACATCCCCTTTAAAATTTGTTCTTGCGCCCCACAACATAAAATTGGAACATATCAACAAATTAAGGGCGTCCATACAAAAGAAAACAGTACTTTTTTCTGAAATTGAGAGTAAAAATCCAGCCGACTACGAGGTACTTATTGTAGACACTATTGGCTTGTTGACCAAAATTTATAGTTATGCGGACATTTCCTATGTAGGTGGTGGCTTCGCCACTGGCTTGCACAACACATTGGAACCTGCAGTATACGGAGTTCCCGTAATTATTGGCCCAAACTACAAAGGATTTAAGGAAGCCGAAGATTTGGTAAATAAAGGAGGAATATTGGTAGTAAAATCCAAAATGGAGTTCGAAACTATAATAAACAAACTGTCAGGAGATTTAAAATATCTCTCAAAAACCGGTACTATCAACAGCACCTATGTCTCTGAAAATAAAGGAGCAAGCATCCAAATCATGACCTATATACGTACATTAATATGAACACCTATGTACGACTATGCAATATTTCCGAACTTTAACCTTGGTCACAGTAACCTATTTTTCACTTTCCTGTCTTTCGTGTAGGGAACCGGTAAGAGAACAACAAGGCACAACCCCAACTGAAAAGGGAGCTTCATCTCCAAAAAAGGAAGTTATCAAGAAACCGGATCCCATAAAATTGAAACCCAAAACCAAAAATGGTCAAAAGTCCAAAACACGGGATACACTAAGGCCCAAAATTGCCCTATCTTAAATAGTCTATACATTTGGTTTACTTTTTTTGTTAGCTTTACAAAAACCAACGAACCAAATTATGGATTCCAAAATTCTTCGTATTTCCCTTATTGCCGCATTGGCCGGATTTTTATTTGGCTTCGATACAGTAGTAATTTCAGGCGCCGAAAAAAAGTTACAACTTTTATGGAACTCCTCGGAAGCTTTTCACGGAACAGTGGTTATAGGAATGGCTTTGTTCGGAACTGTTATAGGAGCAATTCTAGGTGGAATCCCCACCAATAAGATAGGTAGAAAAAACACCCTTATATGGATTGGTATCCTATATTCCATCTCAGCAATAGGATCTGCCTTTGCCAACGACCCCGTCACCTTCGGGATATTTAGGTTTATTGGTGGCTTGGGGGTCGGTGCATCCACAGTGGCGGCCCCGGCCTATATCTCAGAAATTGCGCCGGCAAAAAATCGGGGAAGATTGGTCGGCCTATATCAATTTATGCTTGTATTTGGAATTCTCGTGGCCTTCATGTCCAATTATGCCCTTAGCAATGTGGGCGAAAACGATTGGCGCTGGATGGTAGGTGTGGAAGCTTTTCCTGCCATAATCTACACCTTATTTGTTCTAACCGTCCCTAAAAGCCCAAGATGGCTTTTGACCAAAAACAGGACTGAAGAGGCTAAAAAAATACTGTATTCCATAAACCCAGACCTCTCATTGGAAGAACTGGAGGCGGAAATTACCTCCGGGGAAGAAAGTGCTGCTGCCTCCGAGAATATTTTTATGAAGAAATATCGATTTCCCCTGACATTGGCTTTTCTTATTGCCTTTTTTAATCAATTCTCCGGAATCAACGCATTTTTATACTACGCTCCCAGGATATTCGAAGCTGCAGGGTTGGGAGAAAGCACAGCCCTACTGAGCAGTATAGGAATCGGTATCACCAACCTTATCTTTACCCTTTTGGGTATATTCCTAATAGACCGCCTTGGCCGAAAGCAATTAATGTATTTTGGCTCTATTGGATATATAATTTCACTGTCTCTGGTAGCTGCCGCATTTATTTTAAACTGGGAAGGCATGGCTGTCCCTATTTTTCTTTTCTTATTTATTGCCTCCCACGCCATTGGTCAGGGTGCCGTAATTTGGGTCTTTATTTCCGAAATATTCCCCAATCACCTAAGAGGCTCCGGTCAGGCCTTTGGCAGTTCTGTACATTGGGTACTGGCATGGCTTATACCCTCCTCGATTCCCGCACTTTTTGCATGGGTGGGACCAGGACCAGTATTTGGGTTCTTCGCCTTTATGATGGTGCTTCAATTGCTCTTTGTTATTTTTATAATGCCCGAGACCAAAGGAATTACCTTGGAAGAACTAAGCAAAAAACTTAGTAAGTAAGAAAATACCACTTGCTGATTATCAGTATTTTATCGAAAATTTTTACAGTACAACGGATTAGTATACCAAATCATGGTCATTTAACGGATTTGCCCCTAAAACACATGATAATTTGAGGATAATTCATTAAATTGTTTTAAAATCTAAATATCATGGAAGATGTTACTTTTGGCACAAGGGTGCTCAATGGATTCCTAAGCCTTATGGTCGTAGTATTGGTTGCCATCCTATTGGCTGTGGTAGTCTGTTTGATTTTAGCGGCCTTTGGTTTCTTTTAAGAGGAACCTGCCCTAGCCTTTCAGACCCAAACAATTCTGGGTCGTATTCTTTTTCCCAATAATGACGGGTACTTGTTTTATTACTCTGGAGTTAGGTTCAATTTGGTACATATATGCACAATGAACCCACTAAAGCAATCTAGGTTACTATTCTTTCGCCAAACAGGTCCAATATTGGTTTGCCCTGCCCATCAGGAGTGGTGTAAAATGGCCTGCCTTCAATAGTGTAATTTGTTTCAGGATCCATTCCCAAGGCATGGTATATAGATTGGTGTATTTCATCTATAACCACTGGGTTTTCAATGGAAGAACAGGGTCGCTCATCGGCTGTTTTGCCATACACCAAACCTTTCTTGACTCCACCGCCCCACATGAGAATGGAACTACCGTCCGTAAAATGTCTATGCATACCATAGAATTTTTCATCCTCAATAATATCTGGTTGATCAACTTGGTCCTGCACGGGTACCCCAGGGCGACCTTCCATAATGGCGTCCCTACTAAATTCACTGGCCAAAATAATCAGCGTTCTATCCAAATGCCCGGACTCGTCCAGATCTTTAATGAGTTGGGCAACAGGCCTATCAATAAGCTCTTTCATTTTCGCGGCCCGGGTATGGCCATTTTCATGGGTATCCCAGCCAAGAAAAGGCTCATATTCCGTTGATACACTAATGAACCTACCTCCGTTCATGGCCAGCCTTTTTGCCAATAGACACCCTAGTCCAAATCTACCAGTGTTATAGGTGTCATACACCTCCTTGGGTTCCTGTGATAGGTCAAATACCTTTGCTTCAGGAGAATTTAACAACCGATAGGATTGTTCCATGGAGCGCATCAGGGATTCCCTTTGATAATCGCTTCCGCCTTCCATAATCTTGCTCTTATTGGCCAACTCCTTATAAAGTTTGTAACGGGCTTCAAATCTCTTAAGGGACATTCCTTGGGGCGGCCTTACACTATCCAAACCTGTGGAAGGGTCCGGTATTAGAAAAGGACCATATTCACTCCCTAAGAATCCGGCAGAATGAAATGCCTTGAGCTCCTCGGCTTCCCCAACCGTAAAACGTTGGCCCATGGCAATAAATGGAGGAATAACAGGGTTTACAGGGCCTAACTCCTTGGCTATCCACGCACCTATGTGTGGAGCCTGGACCGATTGTGGCGGCTCATAGCAGGTATGCCAGTGATACTGATGTCGCGTATGCAGAATATGGCCAAGGTCTGCGGACTTATAGGAACGGATTATGGCTCCTTTATCCATTACACTCCCAATAGATTCCAATCCTTGAGAAAATTGTAGACCATCAACAATTGTAGGCACCTTGGGAAAGGTGCTTAAAACCCTTTTGCTCTCCACACCCTTGGAATAAGGTACAAATGCTTTGGGGTCGAATGTTTCGGTATGGGCCATTCCACCTGCCATCCAAAGCAATATAACCGTATCCGCTTTGGAGGTTATTGCAGGCGCCGAATTGCAGGAACTTAAAAAACTAGCAATGGGGATACTGGTGGTGGCAGCCGACAGACTGGCCGCGGCCATCTTTTTTACAAAATCCCTACGTGCATTGATATGTAAATCCTTATTCATTATTGCTTAGTATATAAATTGAAATTCGGGTGAAATAAACATGGACCAAAAAAGATCTTGCAAGGCTTCATCCTTTGCATCGGTTTGCAAGGCATTCAACATTATTCCCCTTTCCTTATCGGTAGGATTTCTACCCAATGTCTTTTGATATAAATTTAGTACTATTTCCTCGTTCTTATCTCCATATTTCTGGAGCCATTCCTTTGCCCCTTCCTTTAGCACCCCATTAAAATACTCCCCATTGGTCAATTCCAGTGCCTGCAACAAAGTAGCTTGTTCGTCCCTTGTTGTAGCTACATTTTCCCTAGTGGGCCTTCCCATAACCTTCATAAAGGGATGTTGTTTTACAAGGCTGGCCCTTGCGAATTCCCGTCCTGTATTTTCAAAAGTGAAATTCACCAACTTGTCCCAATTACCGGAACCATAATTACGGACACCTTGCCAACCATCATCATCAAATGCTAAGCTTACCCATCCCTTTTCAGGTAGTTTATCCGTGCTTTTCCATTTATCGTTGGAGGTGACCAACATTTCCGTCCCATCCCCATACTGGATTTTCATGGCAAATAAGATTCCAGCGGGATTGGCAATGGCTCCTTCGTTATCTCCCTCTATAGCCAATATATTGTCTCCAGGAACAAGCATATCGGCCACGTCTAAACGATCTACCTTTCTCCAATCGGCACCTTCCGATATTTTTTTGCCATTGAGGTACAGGACATAGGAATGATCTACAGAAACCAAAGCTTTGGCCGCCATTATTTCTTTATCATTTAAATTGAAACTATGCCTAAAATACCGCCTTCCTGGTTCGGGCAATACATCTCGATCAAACTTAATTTCCCTGTGCCAGATCCTATTAAATGGCAGGCCTTCATTATTGGGGTCGTAAGCCGCCGCATAATACATAGGGGCCACTACCTGGCTAACGGCATCGGAGAATTGCTCTGCACTTAAACGCCTAAGTATGGGACCTTTGAACACATACCCCTTTTTCAAATCTTCCTGATTTTCCAATCGCATTGTTTCCAGTTGGTAAGATTTGGACGTCATGATCATTTTCATGAGGTGTTTTATATCAAACCCGGAATTTACAAAATCGGCAGCCAACCAATCCAACAGATCGGCATTCCATGGTTCATTGTCCATTTCGTCCACAGGTTCCACTATCCCCCTTCCCATAAAACGTTTCCAAAACCTGTTGGTAATGGTACGGTAAAGTCTACCATTCTCAGGTTTTACCATTATCTCTGAAAGCAAAAACAATCTTTCCTTAACACCCTCTGCCTCTACCGACCCCAGTTCCGGATATAGAAAATTCACTTCGGCCAGTTTCCCAATGGGCATATCACATCTATTCAGTTCCAAAATGGAATCGGCAAAAATCGAAGCAAAGCCGTAGGATTGTTCCAAAGTAAGATTGCTAACAAAACTATTATGACAGGAGGCACATTTTACATTCACCCCCATCAGCGACTGACCAATATTTTGGGCGGCCTGCATTTCGGTGCGTTGACTGGCATTGACCAAACCCCGCCATTTAATCCCTTTAATAAATCCTTCCGATGCTTCATTTGGATTTATAAGTTCCTTGACCATGACATCATAAGGCTTATTTTCCATAAGCGACTTGTACAACCAATCCGTAATCTGCTTACGTCCTCCCGTTATAAATCCCGGACCACTGTAATCGTTCCTAAGTAAATCGTTCCAAAAGCTTAACCAGTGTTGGGTATAATTATGTTTATCCGCCAACAATTCATCGATGAGCTTCGCCCTTTTCCCTTTATCCCCATCATTCACAAATTGATCTATTTTTATGGGCTCTGGAAGCAAACCGAGGATATCCAGATAAGTTCGTCTAATAAAAGTCCTATCGTCCACGATCCTTGGCCATTTTAATTTTTCCTCCTTAAAATAGATATCCATTATTTTGTCCAAAGGGTGGCTCTCCATGCTGCCTTCGGGTAATTCGGGCTGTGAAAGGGCCAACTCGGCCTCTGGAAAAATCTTTAGTGCCCCATCCGACCATTTAGCGCCATTTTTGATCCACAACTCTATCAACTTAATTTCACTATCCTTCAATACCTTCCCTTTCTTTGGCATTACATCATCATGATCGGGAGGAAGGTTTACCCTTAAAAACATCTCACTCTCTTCCGGCCTGCCCGCCACAATAATAGGGCCCGACTTCCCGCCTTGGTAGACTCCTCGTTTATTATCCAATACCAAATCTCCCTTTTGTTTATTTTCGCTATGGCATTGATAACAATTATGTGCCAATATGGCCCGGACTCCCAGATTTAAACTTTCCTGTTGGACTTCAGACAAAGAATCCAGCCCTTTTAATTCTGTTAATAGTTCCTTTGTCCTTTCATTATCATATGAATCTTGATTATGGGGCAAGACACTGCTTAAATAATCCTCCCCATGGGTTAGATTCGCTCCCAAATGACCCGCCACGACCAAAACCAATACTGTTGCTGATAACCCAAAACGGTAATATATGTAATTGGTAAGTTTTCCATTCAAGGTACTGCGTAACAAAAACCAGGTAACAACGGCCAAAACAGCAGTGATAATACCCGCATTCTGATGAAATTGAACCAACTCGCCTTCATATTCGTCATAGGTACGAAGTAACCAGCCCAAGACCGCGGCCAGTGAGGCAAACACAGTTCCCAAAAATACCATCCAATTAATTCCCTCCCTGAGGCCTTGTCGCTTACCCCCCAGGGTTAAAAACTCCAGAAACAAAGCAACCACTAACAGGCCTATGGGAAAATGCACCACCAAAGGGTGAAAGCGTCCCAACAACTGAAATATCCATTCCCACGATTCAATGTCCATAGTAGCAATTTAATATTTTTATGTAAACAATATAATACCAATTGTGAGGTTTATAATGTTCCACACAATTTTATTCCTATTATATTTATTTTCCTCTAAGTTAACTATTCAAATCAAAAATACAAGACCTATCTGTGTTGTTACCCACAAAAAAAGCAACCCTCTTAGGTTGCTTCTAACGATTATTTTCCCGCGGCACTTCCTTATCCCCATGACAGGTAACCACTTGGACAAATTTAATCCGGAAATTTTATTATTTCGATTTTTTTATGCTATCAACTTCTTTTCTGAACCTCAATATCATCAAACTATCCAATTGACTACCAATGCTATCCCGCATAGTAGCCCAATTATGATCATTCATATCCCCGGCATACCTCATTATTTTGTTAAACCTAGCCACATTGAAGCGGTTGGCCTTCCAGGCTGCCTTGGTGCTTTCTTGATGTTTTAAATCCTGCAAGTAAATACCGACCCCAAAGCTGACAACGACAAGACCCAATACCAATAACCAACGGGCGGATGTTTTAGACATTATTTTATATTTAAATTAAAACAATAAATTGCTCCATGATAAGATACCATTTTTATGTAAAAATTGGCATCCATGGACCGTTAATTTTAAGAAACTTTCCTATAAGCTTAATCCCAAGCACAACTATAAAAACTTGGAAGCTACCAACAACAATACAATAACCGCAAAGGCACCGCTAAATGTCAATACCAAGTCTATAAAATTAAATTTCTTTTTCATTCCTTAATTTATTGTTTTCCATAGTCACCGCAGTAACACAGGAGAGATAATTAAACTAGACTAGGATATTCCTAGGTTTAAATTTCATAGATCCACATAAGACAGAAATTCAATTATAAAGTTAGCATGGAATCCCCGTGTATCAAAATATCAACGTTCAACTCTAACAAACTATGGATAAAATGTAATTTTCCTTACTAAATGTGCCATAAATGATTTGGTTACTTTTTATTTAAGCCAAAGGAAAACTATGGATAATCACCTCAAATAAGAGTTGTAAATCCAGCTCGTATTATTTTTGAAGATTAAAAGAGAGAGAGCGCTATAACTTTACTACTACATTGCCTTTTTTGTGGCCGGTGTCTACATAGCTATGGGCTTTGGCAACCTCGTGAAGGGGGTAACGCTTATCTATGATCAACTTTAATTTATCGGCCATCAATAACTTCGTGAGCTCATTCAACATGGCACCAAGTTCTGGGACTGCCAAAAGCCCTGTGGCGGCAAACTTTACTTTTTTACTACTAAATATAGAGGTCCACAGCATTTGAAATAACAGTGGCATACTAAGTACAGGTGAAAGGTAGGTGCCATTTTTAACCAGTACTTTTTTGCATTTGAGGTACGAACTTTTGCCCACAGTATCAAAAATAATATCGTACCTCTTTTCTGTTTTAGTAAAATCTACCTTTGTATAATCTATGGTATGATCCGCTCCCAGCGATTTTACCAAATCCAAATTGGGGGAACTGCAGACCGCGGTGACGTCCGCACCAAGATAATCGGCCAATTGCACCGCTGCAGAACCAAGACTTCCGGAAGCCCCATTTACAAGCACTTTCTGTCCACTTTTTACATCGGCCATTTTCTTTAAATAGTTCCAAGAGGTCAAAGGTCCGTCACATAGGACTGAGGCCTCCTCAAAAGATACTTTTTTAGGTTTCAGGGCCACCAATCCATTTTCCGGAATACATAAGTATTCGGCATTACTGCCTTGTCCAAATACCGATTCGCCAAAAACAGGATCTCCTTCCTTAAAGAGGCTTACATTTTTACCAATAGATTTGACCACACCCGAAAATCCGGTTCCAGATATTGGGTACTTGGGTTTGGTCATACCCATAAAAAGCCTTCCATAGAATGGTTTTCCTTTACGCATCATGGTATCTGCGGTGGTTACACTAGCAGCTTTTACTTTTATCAAAATTTCATTTTCTTTGGGTACGGGTTTTGGAATTTCATGGAGTTGCAAAACCTTGGGTGAGCCATACTTTGTTGTTATGATCGCTTTCATTTTTTCATTTTTTATATGACAAAAGTATCGCGCAGTTCTAAGCCAATCGTTCGGGTTTCGGAATCGGAACAAAATGTCTTGCCATGCCCAATCCAGTATGTAAGCATTGCAATTCTTTTCAACCACAGGACAAATAAAGATGCTCTTACTTTCTTAATTCCATATGCAGAATAGGGTAAGGTTTTCCCGAGGCATCCAATTCCGAACGACTTACTGTTTTAAATCCAACATATTTATAAAAATCAACAGCTTGTTCGTTCTGTTCATTTACATCCACCTTATTTACATTCAATTCTTGTATGGAGTAAGTCAATAAACTTTTGCCTATTCCCATTCCCCGGTAAGCCGGATGTACAAATAGCATTTCCAAATGCCGACCTTCCACTCCCATAAATCCGATTATTTCCTTGACCTCATTCCTAACGCACCTTAATTGTACTGCCTTTAAGTATTCGTTCAACATCAACGGCTTAAAATAGGCAATGTCCTCTTCCCTTAAAAATTGGTGTGTGGCTCTTACGGAGGCCTCCCAAACCTCAACCACCACGGGGTATTCGGCCTGGGAAATGGACTCTATTTTATATGTCATAAGTATCAATCTTAAAGAAACCCTAAAAATAGTATTTCCGGGCTATGTACAGGAAATATTTAAAATGAAGGTCCAATTGCTGTATTCTATTGAAGGACATATGAAACCTTTTTTGAGTTGTGGGATTATTGGTTATTCACAGGAAGTATTTAATTCTTGGTATTCGGATATTGAAACATTAGGTATGTTCTGTCCACTTTCAATTCTGATACAGTTTAAATTAGGATTTCTATCCACCTTTAAATCAATTAATTCCTGATTACTGCCCACATTCAGATCAGTAAGCGAATTACTTGAAATATAAAGGTGTGTTAAACCTGTATTATGTTCAAGATCTATATTCTGAATTTTATTGTCAGAAATCAATAAGGTTTCCAATTTTACATTTTTGCCAAAATCTACAGAAGTTAGCTCATTCGTTGTTAGCAATATATTTTTCAGATTTATAGATCTTTTGACATCAAAGGAATGCAATAAGTTATTGCTTATTTTCAATATTTCAAGAGTTTCATTTTCAATGCTAAATTCTTCCAATTCGTTAAAGGATAGATTTAATTCTCTTAAGTGAGCCGCTTTGGAAAGTCCGTTAATGGCACTAAGCTGGTTAGACTGCACATCCAATAAAATTAAATTGGGATTGTTACTTACGTCAATGCTGGAAATAAAGTTACCGGCAAGGTATAAGGTATCCAATAAAGTATTGGAACTTAAGTCGATGCTCACTAGTTCATGTTGCATTACGGATAGCTTCCTTAGCCCTACGAAGCCCTCAATTCCGGTCAAATCACTAATTACACCTTCACTTGAAAAATTTAAATCCAGAACACTTACTTCCGAAGCATCTTTTCTCAACATCCTTTGATTTAGGACCCCGTCAGAATCTATACCATGCTCTATTAAAATGGCTTCAAAACTAGAATCTGGAATCTCCAGGTATTTATTTTCATATGAGTCTGTATCATTACGGGAGCATGAGGTAATTAAGATGGTAATGATAATTGCTATCTGAATTGCGGTCCCAACGAAAAAATCCTTATACATTTTTAAGTAAAATTATATTAATTGTAAGCTGTTATAAAACCTATATTAATTCTTAAATTAGAATAGTTTTATTTGAGACAAAGATGTATAAAATGTCAGGACTGGTCGTTCTGGATTACAAATCGGAACCTTTTAAGCCACTATTTTTTTCCAATAAGCTCTGGGGGTTGTACCCATTATCTTTTTAAAATAGGTATTAAAGACGGTTTTGGAGTTAAAGCCGCTATCATATGCCAATGCAAGAATAGTGAGCTGTCTTTGGGATTGGTCGGCCACCTTGGCCTTAAAAGCTTCCAGACGGTAGGTGTTCACATAATCGGCAAAATTTTTCCCATACCCTTCATTTAGCAGCTGCGATAAATGATTGGAAGGAATTTCCATCATTTCCGCCAAAATCGGAAGTGTAAGGTTGGGGTCCAAGTAGGGCTCCTCTTCCAACATTAACCGATCCAAATTTTTCTTATATTCCTTGAGCTGTGTATTATTGAACAACGATTTTTGATACTTCCGTTTCTTGGTCGAAAATTTACTGTCTTCACCCAAAACTTGCCTCCTAAGTTCCTTAAAACGGGGCATTCCGTAAAAGGGCTTCAATATTGGTTCCACAAAAATGTAAATCATCATTGGCAATCTGTGGGCAACACCTTGTTCTATTAAGCTAATGGTTTCCGGTATTTTCCCCAACAGGGCATTGCACAGAATAAGCAAGTTTAGGGCCCTCCCCATAAGATCGGTTTCCAGGGCTACTTCCAACTTGGCTATTCCCTTTTCGGCCTTATCCTTATTACCTAATACCGCATGGGCCATTGTTGTCCCCCCCAGCCTCATGACATCTTCGGTTTCATTCTGTGGCAATTTCTCAAAAAAGGCCAATCCTTCCTTGCCTTTACCCATCAACAACAGTGACTGCCCCCAATATAATGTAGAGGTTTTAAAATCTACTTTCAGTTCTACTCCCTTTTCAAAACACTTTATGGCATCATCATATTTTTCTTCGCAGTAATCTATAAATCCCTTCAAATGATAATTTATGGAAGAGAAAGGATCGAGCTGAAGGGCGGTTTCAATATAGGTCCGGGCCGCACCAAAACTCCCTTCGGCTACCAAGGCGGATGCCATACTCGGGTAATAGTCAACAAGTGGTCCCGCTTCATACACTTTGTTTAAATGCTTATAGGTTTCTTGTAGGTCCCATTTTTGAATCAAGGAGGCATAGGAAAGGTGCAATTGACATTCGGGCAAGTTTTCATCCAATTCTATGGCCTTGTCCAAAAAAGGCTGTCCCTTTGCAAAGGCCTCTTGTAGGGGCACCAAACCTATTGTACCCAATAACGTATAGGCCAGATGCATCCCCAAATGGGCCAATGCAAAATGAGGGTAATCCTCTAGAATTCTTTCTAAAATTGACATCCCTGTTTCAATATCGGACTTGCCCATCTTTAAAATATGATACCTGCTTTTTAAATAGCCTTGGTATATATCAATTGGCACTTCGGGGTCTTGGACCAATTGGCCTTCAATTTCAAAATGTCCAATATGTTCCCTCAATCTTTCTGCAATGAGCAGACTAATTTCATCCTGAACGGCAAAGACATCTTCCAAGGACCTATCAAAAGTTTCCGACCAAAAATGAAAATCATTCTTTACGTCGATCAGCTGTGCAGTTATGCGCATTTTATTTTTGGACAACCGCACGCTACCCTCCAGGATGGTAGATACATTAAGTTCCTTGCCTATCTGAGCTATGGGAAGATTAACATTTTTAAAGTGAAAGGAAGAGGTTCTAGAAGTTACTTTTAATCCCTTGATTTTAGCAAGGGCGTTAATGATCTCCTCTGTCATGCCGTCACTAAAATATTCATTGTCCGTATTGGAACTCATATTTACAAAGGGGAGAACAGCAATAGACTTGGGCTCATTTTCAGGAACCTCCATAAGATCGGAACGACTGGGCACCTGTATACCTTGCTTATTTATAGCAAATATTTCTATTGGCCTGGCAATGTTCTTGAGATTAAAATCACCCAAAGATATTGTGGGTAGCTGCGGATGGTTTTTTAGCTCATCATTTAATTTCCCAGATAACAAAATTGAACCTGCAATTCCCAGACTCTCTATGCGGGAAGCTAAATTTACCCCGTCCCCATAAACCTCCGTTCCATCAAAAACAATATCTCCTAGGTGCAACCCTACGCGAAGCGGCACGGCGTTCTCCTTTTGCAAGGCTTTTTGTATGGCTATAGCGCATTCCACCGCCTCCAAGCCACTGGAAAAAACGCTCAGGGTTCCGTCTCCATAATATTGGAGGATATCCCCATTATGGAGTTTATGATTTTTTTCGAACTCCTGTCTATGACGGGCCCGCATTTCCGCTGCGGCATTTTCATCCCTCTGCATCAGAGCGGTGTAGCCAACAATATCGGTAAACATTATGACTGCAATACGGCGGTTTTTATTGCTTGGCATTAGTTTTTGGTCTTAAATTTTATTGCTTATAAAGACAACTCATTCCAAAAGTACAATAAATTGCAATAAACACTTTTCAGTGACAATTTTAAAAAAGACATTAACTTTACAGAGGTTTTTCAAGAGTTTACTTTCTCCATGACGTTACAATTATCTCCCAAAGCTAGAAGAATCCTTACCCGTATAATCCCGTTTGGAATTATTTGGCTGGTATCTGGTTGGATATTTTGGATCGTGGAGCAAGCTGCAGCGGGCAATTCCGATCAGGACCAATCCTCCAGGATTGCCATGAATTTTGAGGTATTCCTATTTTCAAGCGCTGCCCTCATGATTGTTGGACTGCTCATTGGGACCATAGAACTCCTATATCTAAACCAAGTTTTTTCAAAAAAAAGTTTTACCAAGAAGATCGTATACAAAACCATTTTTTACATATTGTTGCTCTTGATCATTACTTCCGTCACCTATCCTATTGCCAAGAGCTTGGAACTGGATATTTCAATCTTTGACCCAGGTGTCTGGGATATGTTCGGGGACTACCTTACCAGCATTACACACCTAAGTACCGATATCCAGTTAGCGACATCACTTTTGGCCTCCTTATTCTACTCCGAAATCAGTGAAAATATAGGGCACGGTGTCCTAATGAATTTCTTTACCGGAAAATATCACACCCCTACCGAGGAATTAAGGATTTTCATGTTTTCCGATATGAAATCCTCAACGGCCATAGCAGAACAATTGGGCCATATAAAGTATTTTGAACTTCTGAAGGAGTATTACGCCGACTTTTCGGAAGCTATTATTCAACATTCTGGAGAAATCTACCAATATGTGGGGGACGAAATTATTATCTCATGGAAATATGAGGCCGGTATTGTAAACAACAATTGTATCAAATGTTTTTTTGCCATGAAAAAGGACCTTCACGAAAGGGCAAAATGGTATTCCTCCCACTACGGCATTACACCTACCTTTAAAGCGGGATTTCACTTCGGGAAGGTGACTACAGGGGAAATAGGTGAGCTGAAGAAGGAAATTATATTTACGGGCGACGTCCTCAATACTACCGCTAGAATTCAGGGGCTCTGCAACCCATTAAATGTAGACATTCTAATTTCTGGGGATTTGTGCCAAAGCCTAACCCTTGAACCAGAATTCAAAATACAATCCTTGGGCAAAAACGAACTGAAAGGAAAAGAGCAAAACATGGAATTGTTCACTATTAAGGATTAAATCAGCTTTACATTTACAGGATGTAGGCTTGCTAACCTTGCTGACAAACCAACTAATCCAACGGTAGAAATGTTAAGCCTATAAAAAGCAAATTAGTACCCATATGAACAAACAATGGATATTTAAACCCAAAGCTGAGTCGTGTATATCCGGCAATGGTGGCACCAAACAACTGGGGCAAGGTTATAATAGGAAGCAGGATTAGATTGGTACAGGTCAGTTCAAAATTAAAAATATGCAACCAGGCAAACAGCACACAGGAAAGGTAATAAATCCACCTAAAATTATTCTCCCAAATAGCGGCTAGCTTTTTGGTGATTTTTTTCCTATACATTAAGGCATATGCAATTACACCAAGAAACAGGGAGAGCAACACCCGGGTATAAAAGGTTTCATCCACTAGGCTCAAGTTGGTTTTGTAAATGGCTTTTGTAAGCAAGTAATATGATAGCGACGTAAAAGTAAAAGCCGCATACAGCGGTTTAAACTTAAGACTCAATCTAAAACACACCTCTTCATAAAGGGGTAGAATTACACCCCCCACCAAGAGGTAGGTTAAAGGAGCAAACCGCTCCGACATATTTGCATCCGTGATATTTTTTGGCTCATAAAAAACAGCCAGTACATTTGCGATCAATAGCGAAAAGACCAGTTTAATCAGGAACAATCCCAAGGTGTCGAATATTTTATTCTTGACTATTAAGTCTTTTAATGGAAGATACTGGGGCTGAGAGACAAACTGCATTAAGGTCTTAATCAATCTCAAATAAAATTTAGGTCGTACAAAAGGATAATTCATAAGGTATATTTTTAGTGTTCCGCACTATTTTACAAGTACAAGTTAGCCAGCTATATACCCTTAAAAGTTCCGATTATCACTAAAAGGTTCTGATTTTCAATTAGGTCTTGATTTCCATAAACAGTTCCTGAATATGACCCTTGCCGAGCTACTAAAACTGGATACTTTTAGATTAAAATTTGTATTTTAGTTGCGATTTTTTTCTATTTAACGAACAACCCCTGCCCACGAGTGCATACCTCTTTTAATCCAAAGTCTATTGCAGTACTCCCATTTGTAAACATTGGAAGGGAAGAAAACGAGTACTTTTCGGACGGCATTACGGAAGAAATCATCAATGCGCTGACCAAAGTACGTGACCTAAAAGTGACCGCTAGAACATCTACCTTTTACTACAAGGATAAACATTTGGATGCCCGAATCATTGGAAATGAGCTGGGGGTGGAAACATTGCTTGAAGGAAGTGCAAGGATTTTGAATGATCGGGTAAGGATTACAGCCCAATTGATACGCACCGACACAGGATTTCATATCTGGTCCGAGAATTTTGATCGCCATCTTTCCGATATATTTCAACTACAGGATGAGATTAGTCTTCTAATCGTCGACAAGATTCGGGAGAATTTTGGACACCTGGAGGTTCAGGAACATTTAATTGAAGCCCCTACCAAAAATATTGAGGCTTACAAACACCTTTTAAAAGGCCGCGAATTGCGCATGCGTTGGAACGCCCAAGATGTTAAAAATGCCATCCCTTATTTTGAACAAAGTATAACACTAGACCCTAGTTATGCCGATGCCCATTTTGAAAAAGGTTGGTGTTTGGGTATGCTTGCCAGCTGGGGATATTTAATAAAGGACGAAGGGCTTCTGGAGGCCAATAGGTACATTGATATTGGACTTCAACTGAATCCCAACTCTGCCATGGGACATTATGTGAAGGGTACCATTAGTTTTTGGGGTTATTGGAACTACAAGGATGCTTTTGAACATTTACAATTGTCCCTTAAAATTAATCCTAATTCCTCGGAAGTACGTGATGCCATGGCAGACGGCTTTTCTGCCTTGGGAAAAATAGACGAAGCCTTGGCCAATAACAAAATGGCATTGCGCATCAATCCCCTATCCGCCAACCTATATTTCACTAAAGGCAATATGATTTACTTCAAAAAGAACTTCCAAGAAGCGGTTGTTCTTTTTGACAAGGCTTTATCAATAAATCCATGTTTTCCCTTGGCACTGGAAATGAAGGCTGCAGCCCTGATTTTAGACCGGCAGGCAGATCTGCTGGCATCGTTTGTTGAAAATACTCCACAGTTGGAACGACCCAATTCATATAGGGCCATTTATGACCTCATGCACAACGCAGATGCTTTTAATATTTCAAAAAAAGAGGTAGAAAAAGAATTGCAGGAGGCCGCGGAGATTAGTCTTCGTGCGTGGGACCTCTATTATGAGGTTTATAGTGGCAACCATGAAATGGCCTTGAATATACTTCATAATCGGATAAAGGAAAGATCTGGACAATTGTTCAATTTTAGAAACGACCCACTATTGGAACCATTGCGTACCCATAGGAAATATAAGGAAATTGAGGATTCAATATTTCAAACCCTGGATTTGCCAGAATTTATTTTGGAGCCCAAAAGCCCCGTAGCTTCATTCCCTTTTGACAGTGGTCAAATTGAGCATTATTCCGAGGTCTTGGAACTACTTATGCACCAAGAAAAGCTATTTATTGACCCAGAACTAAACTTAAAACAACTGGCCGCCCATGTGGGGCTGCACCCCAACAAACTTTCATGGCTGTTGAACAACCATTTCGGAAAAAATTTCAACGATTTTATAAATCAATTCCGTATAAAAGAGTTTCAACAAATGGCCGTAGACCCTGCCAATAAAAACCTGACCTTACTTGGGCTGGCCTACGACAGTGGTTTCAATTCCAAAACCGTCTTCAATACCTTCTTTAAAAAAGAAACCGGGATGACCCCTAAGCAATGGTTAAAACTGAGGATGCCCTAAATTTCGAGTACAGATTAAAAAGATAGGGGTACCTGGAAAAACACTTCTCTTACAATACCACTTTTAACGGATGCGAAATAAACAAGTTCCAAATTTCACCTAAATAGTTCGGAATCATAAGTACGGGCGTTTGACACCCACTACATTTTCATCTTTGTCCCATAATCAATCATAAATTCTATCACAAAGATGAGAAAGCAATTATTATTATTCGTTACAATGGCCACCTTTACCGGAAAGACCATGGCCCAGGAGACTTTTATGGACATAGTGATCAACTACACCCCAACAAGTCTTCATTATGGGGACAACAACAAAGATCTTAAAGATTTTAAAAAGGGATATTGGGGAATTCAAGCAGGAGCCTCCTTCCAGGCCGGAATCAATGAGTATTTCTCCTTGGTACCTGAACTTTATTTTGTTATGAAAGGAGGACGGTTGAAAAATAATAATCCTCTTACAGGCCAGGAAACCAAGATTAGGTTCAACACCCTGGACCTACCCGTAATGGCGCGCCTTCATTTGTGCAACCTATATTTAAACGCCGGACCAGTAATAAGTTATAACATAGGAGGCCGGTTAAAAACCGAGAGCAATGGCAACCTGTCCGGAGGTAAGTCCAAAATGGAATTCGGTTCGGAACTGGGTACCTATAGTCGCTGGGATGCCGGCTTACAATTTGGTATGGGCTATGAGTTCAAGTTTAAAAAATCGAGACTCCTACTGGATCTACGCTACCATTATGGCATGGTGGACATAGGCAACGGAGCCGACATGTATAACCGCTATTTTAATATGAATATCCTGCTTTCCAAAAAATGGAAAAAAAATCCATTAGAAAAGAAAAAGAGCCGGGACCTTGCCTTTTGGGAGGCATATGATGAGCAATTGGCCAATCCGTTGAAATAAAATTAGTGATATTTAATCGTCATCAATCCTACACAAAAACTTTTTATACTTCCCACCATGTTAAACAATAAAAGGATGGCCCTAATTGCGGGGACACTTTACCTTACGGTTATCATCTGCGGCATTTTCGCCGAAAAACATGTACGGTACACATTGGTAAACTTAACCGATGGCGCCCAAACCGTAAGGAATATTAAGAATAATGTAATGCTCTTCCGAATGGGTTTTGTTGCAGATCTCATAATGCAATTAGCGTTTTTTCTGCTGCCCATGGTCTTGTACGAATTATTCAAAAAAACAAGTCGGGCTATGGCCGGTCTTATGGTCCTTAGCGTAACAGTGGCCGTGGCCATTATGTGCATCAATATGCTTAACCATTATGCCCCTTTACTATTATTGAATCCAATTGGAATTAATACATCATACGGTGTAGATCAGATAAATAGTTCGGTCCTGTTCTATTTGGAGATGCATAATAAAGGATATCACATTGCACAGCTATTTTTCGGACTATGGCTGCTACCTCTGGGCTATTTGGTTTTTAAATCGAATTGGTTTCCCAAAATCATAGGAATATTCTTGATCGTAGGCTGTTTTGGGTATCTATTGGATTTTGTCGTCTACTTTCTTCTTCCCGAAAAAAGCAAGGCTATATCAGCATATATAACCGCTCCTGCCGACCTGGGAGAATTATTACTCTGTCTTTATCTCTTGATCCAAGGCATAACAAGGACCAAAATAATAAATAAAAATAAGTACTAAATAATAATCCAGAACGAACGGCAAAGCTTGTCCACGCATCTTTGTCGACTATAAAATATAAATCTAAAAAATCATATTAAAATGACAACTTTATCCAGAATCCTAGTACTAACCATTCTAAGTATCATCCTTACGTTAACATCCTGCTCCAGCAATGATGATGGAGCAACAATTAATGAACCTACCTCCATATCAAGCGCTACCGATTTAAACGTTTATCTGGGAGAACTAGAACAATCCCATACGGTGCCTGGGTTAGCGATCAGTATTGTAAAAGGCAATAATATTGTTTACCAGGAGTCCTTTGGTTATGCCAATATCCAGAACCAAATAGCCTATACCAATGAAACAATAAATTCTATTGCTTCCCTAAGTAAGACCTTCGTTGGAGCTGCGGTGGCCAAAGCCATTGAACAGGGGTATTTCACCTTGGAAACGGATATAAACGATATCTTGCCCATCCAACTTATTAACCCCAAGCAACCGGAAGGGGTCATCAAGATAAAACACTTGGTTACCCATACCTCTGGCCTTTTAGACAACCCTGAGGTCTATTTGGCCCACAATTACCATATTATACCTGGTGAGGATATTGCCACTGCCGGTGCCGGCCTCCTAATGGACGAAGTTGGAATAGAACAAAGAGAAACTTTTACCTTGGAAGAATTTCTGGCTAACTATTTCGTGGAAGATGGTGATCTTTACAGTTTGGATAATTTTGCTGACACGCCTCCAGGAATTACCTGGAACTACTCCAATTTGGCTACCGGCCTAACCGGGTATATCATTGAAACGGCAACGGGACAATCCTTTGATGATTATGTAAAAGAAAATATTTTGCACCACTTGCAAATGAATGCTTCCACTTATGATATTTCGGAAATCAATACCCACGAAATGGCTACGCGATATATAAATGAGGACATCCCGCTACCAGTTTACGCCAATGATTCCTATCCAGAGGGAAGCATGTATACCACCAATGACGACATGGGCAAGTATCTATTGGATATGGTAAAGGGTATTAAAGGGGAATCCACGGTCTTATTTTCCAAAGACTCCTATGAGCTCCTCTTTGCCCCTCAATTGGCTGCCGGGACGGTGCCTCAGGATTTTGCAGAAAACCATGGGTTATTCTGGTATTTCCAAGATGGAAAGGCCTTACATGGAGGTAACAGTTTTGGGATCTCCACACATATGGAAATAGATCAAAATGGTAATTCAGGATATGTTTTGTTGACCAATATGGATGCCTCCTTCAGTGGCAACATACAAGATTACATTGCCGTTAAAGAAAAAGTAACCACAGCCATAACCGAGTTTTTGGATGCCATTGAATAAGTTCCGACCGGCATTGTCATAATTTGCAAAATAACAAATACCCTTGAATAACCTGAAGTAGTCTTTATAAATGGACACGTTTTGGACAACGATCAACAGGAGGAATTATTAGAAAATGCTAACCTTAGAAACAATTACTGGGCTACGATTATTTGGCTGTCGGAAGGGATTCCATTCCAATAAAATAGCACCTGGCAAATAGTTCCAAATCATAATTTGGAACGACCTGTCATGAGTTACCTATTACTTTTAATCTATGAATTATTATAGTGAATCCGATAGTCACGGACTATTAACTTTGAAAATATAAAAATGCAACATAACGAAATAAAAAAAACGATCCTTTTGGCGGGAGCCACTGGATATTTGGGAAATTATATTACCAAGGAATTGATTTCTAGAAATATTGACACTAAAATTATAGTAAGAAAACCGGGCAAGATAATTGACATGGCCTCAAAACTGGCAGAGATTATCCAAGCCGAAGTTACACGCCCGGAAACCTTAAGGGGGCATTTCCACGGAGTGGATACCGTGATTTCCACAGTAGGAATTACTCGCCAAAAAGACGGACTCACCTACATGGACGTAGATTTTGGGGCCAATATCAACCTATTGGAAGAAGCCAAAAAGGCAGGCGTAAAAAAGTTTATTTACGTATCCGTTATCAATGGACAATTGCACAAAGACCTAAAACTAGTGGAAGCAAAGGAAGCCTTTGTAGATCAGCTCACTACATCCGGGCTAGAGTATGCCATAATTCGTCCCAATGGGTTCTTTTCCGATATGCTCGCCTTTTTAAAAATGGCAGAAAAAGGAAGAGTCTATATTTTTGGGAAAGGCAAAAAGAAATTCAATCCTATACATGGTGCCGATTTGGCCCAGGTTTGTGTAGATGTAATTGACTCCAAAAAGAAGGAGATTGCGGTGGGCGGACCCGATATTCTTACCCATTACGAGGTTGCAGAAATGGCTCTTTTAGCCTCTGGAAAGCCCATAAACATTATTCATTTACCCCATTGGGTGCGCAAATCCATACTATGGATAATGAGGACTTTTACCTCCTCTAAATCCTACGGCCCTATTGAATTTTTCTTGACCTTTATGGCTGAAGACAACATTGCACCCAGGTATGGCAACCACCGATTGTCCCATTTCTTCCAGCACGAAATCGACACCATAAAAAAAAGGACAAATGCATAAACATCCTTTTATTTGAGGGGAGCTAAAGCAAAGTCGCGACCGTATTCTTGGGCATAATTTTTTGAATTTATAGTAAAAAAACATTGGGACTAGATCTGTTACTTGATCCATTGCTCTATGGCAAGGATAATTCCCATGCCAATTTATGTCCTTATCCAAAGAATTGATATCCTCCCAATAGTCGAAAAACGGAAGGTCAAGCCTTTCTAGACTTATAATTTGAGACAAGGGTTTTTGTTAACCCAATTCGGGTTAAATATTTTTAAAAAAATTAAAAACTATCAACGCTTTGCGCTACATTTAGCGCTGCTTTGGGCATAATTTACCGTTAATTATCAAATTTATAGTCCTATGAAC
>Ga0209344_10000764_pt1 | contig 49862 bp, 50 predicted proteins | sample Cruoilmetagenom6_FD_187293 | JGI IMG/M metagenome (GOLD analysis project Ga0209344, IMG submission 187293) | Oil polluted marine microbial communities from Coal Oil Point, Santa Barbara, California, USA - Santa Barbara Oil Seep Sample 6 (SPAdes)... | ecosystem: Environmental > Aquatic > Marine... | reverse complement strand
ACCTTTGCGTCTGTTTAGTAATTTTTTTAGATCACCTATAGCTTTATCAGTTGCTTCTTCAAAATATTTGTTATTTGAGGAAGCGAAAATCTTCGGTCCGTATTGGCTCAATTGTATCTCGCAAATCTTTCCTTTGCCTTTCGGGTCATTTTCTAATTTATAAAATACATCGGCTCTTATAATTGAATCATGTTTATTCCCAAGTTTTTCCATTTTCTTTCTTACGTATGCTTCCATAGCTTCGCTGGTTTGCATTTTTACAAATTGAACATTTATCTCCATATCCTTATGATTTAATTTTCTTTTGATTTTAATTTACAAGTAGTTAATCCGAATGGTGCATAAAGTTACCAGAAACTTGCAACTCTATCTGCGATTTACATATTATTTTTTCATATAGTAAGGTTTTATTCTTAGTTAAAAATATGACCTAAATGAAATTTTCAAAATGATATTCATCATATTATGATGATTTTAATTAAAATAAAACTGAACAAACTTTAATTTCTGTTCATATGAGTTTGTCCAGTTTTATACCTAAACTAATTTAAGATTCATACAGTTCTAAACTGTTGCTTCTTCTTTTTTTCTATTGCTAGCAATTTTTTCAATAAGATCAGGAACTTTTTCAAATACGGCAGCTAACCCTTGAGTTTTTCCGGCAGCGAGAAATGAAATTTCTTCATCTTTACTAACTAAAAACCCTATAGGTTCAATACCTACGCCAGCTCCGGCTCCCATACCTTCTCCTTTAAGGCCTTTTGCCTCGATACGATCGCCTCCTCCAGAGCCAAAGCCCATGCCTACTTTAATGACCGGTACACACTTGAATTCTCCTAATTCAAATTGATTACCAACAACAGTTTCTGTTTTTGCTTCAGATTTAATGAAATCTGTGATTTTTCCTAATAATTCTTCAAAATGTAATTCCATAGTTTTATTTTTTAAATTGAACAAATGATTTAATTATGTTTATTGGTCTGTTCTGCATATGAAGCACCATTTGGTTCCTTCCTTCAAAATTGACTTTAAAACTCGCTTTAGTCTGATTTAAAAATGCAAATATTGGAAATAGCTTTGCATTTGAAATACAATCACCGGTATCAATATTTACAAAAAATCTTTTTATTTTGAAAGTTCTTAATATTCGTATATATTTTCTAAATTTGATTCTCTTTCCACTATTCTTTTTATTGTATTTCTTTATTTTTTTGCTTTTGGAAGAAGATTTTTTTCTCCGTAATGGATAGAATTTAAAATTTAAAAAAAGTACTTTCATTTTTACCTTTAATACTTCTTTCTCATCGGCTTGAATACTTGCTTTAGCCAGGCCCCGTAATTGTAGATAGTATTCATTGGTTTGAGTATCAACAAATAAAATAATTGGCATCAATAATAAATAGATAACCACTAAAATCAAAAAGCCTAAAAAGATAGTTAGAGAGCTCATTTATTTTTTATGTAAAGGAACTCAAAGGGGAAATTATTTGCAATGATATTTGTCATATCACATGATATTTATCATGTTTTATTTTTTAATTAATTCGTAGCTATCTAACCATTATTTTTTCCCTCAATAGTCAATTTTAAAATGCTTCAATATTCTTAATGCCCTTAAGGTATTCCACCTACTTGGTTTTCCAGCTTTTTCCATTTCGAAATGTATTTGTCCGGGATATTTTGCTCATAGATTCCATGTGCCTTCTTTATTTCGCTTATCCAATATTATATTTATCGCTGGTTGCATACGCTCATCCCAATTTGATTTAGAATGTTGAAAATAATCTAAAGCACTTAAAATATCATATCGTCGTCGTCTGGGGTAGGAGAACTTTAAAAATTTTTTTTAATAATTTCTCCAATTCTGTCAGAGAGAAATAATTGGTGGGTTAGAATAAATTCAATGGCTAATTTCTTTGCTTTTGCTAAATCCTTAAGGCGATATGCATAATTATTAAGTTCATATTCAGTTATTCCTTCCAATACAGATAATGTTGTGTGCAGAGATCTGTGAACAGTTAGATATCTATTTGATCTACAATTAAATCCACCGTCAGGCATAATTTGTGCAAGTATGCAATCAACAACAGATTTTAAGTCACATTCATTTGTATTGAAATATGAAGCATAATTTAAGAACATTCCATTAATACATAAGTCACTCAATTGATTTTACTAATAGGCAAAATCCCTCCGTCATTCGCTTTTTCGTTTTGTAAAATAATCTCAATGGATTCTTTTATAAGCGCATTATCAGTGGCAATACCTAGATTTCGCAAATCAAGGAGTGTATGATGCGGAGACGTCCATTTAGGCTGATAAAACTTGATATCCAATTTCCATCAGCTTTTCGTTTTGATAAAAATTGCGCACCATAACCTTCAGCTTCTATTCTTTTTCTTAGGTCTTTATGCTCAGTAGATAATAAGTCCCTATAAATTTGATATTGAATGGAAACATCACCTTCTAAAAGCCATTCTATGATCTGATTATTATTCATTTATCAAGTCATTTTTATACGAACTTTAGGTTGCAAGTTCCTTTTGAAGGATACTTCTAAAACGAGTAGCACTTAAATAGTGATCTTCCAATAATCTACCGTCGTGTAAAAGATTAAAAACTCCGAATCCAGAAGGTGCTTTTTTTGCTTCTTGTGCTGAATTTATTTTGGCTACTTTAAGTTCAATACCAAAATCTAAAGCTACATTTGACATTGCAAAAACTGATTTTTCATGCCAAGGACATTGGTCTACATATAATAAGTGCCACCCTTTATATTTTTTTTGCTGTAATTCCCAATCAAAGAGTTTTGGATCTGCTGATTTTATATTCCACTTTTTTGATAATAATTCAAACCTTCCTCTTTTAGCTACTTCAATAAAGTCATTCTGTTCAAAAATACGTTTATCAGCAATCCAGGAGCCTTTACTGGTCATAACACATAAGCCATCCATATCTCTTGATCTAGCATCTTTTTCTGCTTCAGCTATAAGGATGCCACCAAAACCCTTATTTCTATCTTTTTTAGAGTGAACGACCATACAATGTATAAACATGAAACTGCTTGCATCAACAGGGCGCCAAGCATCTATGGCAGGTGTATATTCTATAAAACCGGTCATTTTATTTGCAGCATCTTTTAAAATTTTTAGCCGTAATCCTTGTTTATATTGCTTTTCAAACCATATACGTTTGCTCTGAAATTCAGGTTTTGTTATATCTTTAATACAAAATAGTGTTTCTTTTTGAACATTTTCCGGAGTGATCTCTGTAATTTTTATTGAGTCCATAGAAATGAATATTTTAATTATTTTTTCAATTTCAGCAAAGAGCACCATATAATTATGACCTTGTTCTTCTGCACACTTTGGGCAATAGGCATACTCTAGGCCATCGTTTCCATAGCTAGTTTTTAATGTAACTAAATTATAATCATTCAATAAATGTTGAAATGATAACCATCATGAGTTGATATAATTATTATTAATATTTTTGAGAAAATTTATTTACTATGATAATTCATGACTTTTCAAGCCAAAAATCTATTTTAAATTATTTTATTTCTGAATTGCGAGAGGTATCTACGCAGAAAGACAGGATGCGTTTTAGGAGAAATATTGAACGAATTGGTGAGGTTTTAAGTTATGAGTTAAGTAAAGAATTGCAGTATACTAATAAAAAGGTAAAAACACCTTTAGGGTCTAAAGATGTGTTTGTGCCCAATGACGAGCTTGTATTATGTTCTGTATTACGAGCTGGATTACCATTGCATCAAGGTGTTTTGAACTATTTTGATAAAGCTGAGAACGCGTTTATCTCTGCCTACAGACATCACCCGGACGAAAGTGACACTTTTGAAGTAATTGTAAAATACTTTGCATCACCTTCTTTAGATAATAAAGTGCTTATAATTACCGATCCAATGTTGGCAACAGGTAAAACCTTAGAAAACGTTTTGAAGGCGCTTAAAGATCATGGTACCCCTAAGAGTATACACATTATTTCGGTTATTGGCTCAAAAGAAGGGATAGATTATATAAAGACTATTTTTCCTGATACAACTCACTTATGGATTGCTGCAATTGATGATGATTTAAATAGCAGGGGTTATATTGTGCCTGGTCTGGGTGATGCAGGAGATTTGTCTTTTGGAGTAAAACTTAGTAAATAAAAAAAGGTAAGCATTTGCCTACCTTTTTAAATTTCATTTTATTATTCATAGCAACTATAAAAAATTACCTTCCGCGTCAGTTTTAATTCTAAGGCGTTCATCGCCATTCTCTAAGATTAATTTATAAGTTCTTTTAGCTCCTTTTTTATTGTATTTCAACAAATAGACATCCTTAGAAATTTTCCATTTAGGGAAGCGTTTTGCAACAGAGGTCGCTACCGCTTTAGGTAATGCAATATTTGTATACTTTTCTATGGTGCGTATAATATTACCATCTTTATCATAAGCGGCAACAATTTTTCCTTTTGGAATGAAAAATGATACAGTATAATAGTCATACTCATCATTGTAAAAATCTGCTTCTCTTATATTATAAGTAGCCGCTTTTCTTTGTAATAAATTAACAGGTATAGCTGATTCTTGAGAGTCTACCGAACTTAAATACTTATAATTAGTAGCTACAACAATAACTTCAGATAACTGTTCTGTTTTAGGATCTTGGGCAAAAACTTGAGTAGTAAGCCCAATAAAAAATAAAGCAATAATTAAATTTTTCATAACTCAGTTTTTTAGATTATTATTTTGATATATCTCAAAATTATGAAGTCTCTTGGCATTGTGCAATGATAATTATCAGCTAGTAAATTTTAATTTTGCAATGATATTTATCAGTTTTTAACAATTTAAAACTAAAAAACATAAGTTGGTGAAAGGCTTGAACCCAAAAATATTTGATATAAAAAAACAGGTAAACTTATAAAGTTTACCTGTTTCCATAAGAGATACAATTTGACTTAAATAATTAACTTTTGATTCGTTTTTAGAAAATCATACTGATATTAATTAAGATTATAACCTCTTTATTTGCTATATACAATTATAACTATATAAATAGCATTTTTTTCATAGCCACTAGTTTTAAAAACAGAAACGGAAAGCCGAAACTTTCCGTTTCCTGAAGAGGTTAAGACCTTCATGAAACTCAAATAATTTATTATATTATTTTATTGCTAAAATGATACTAAAACTAAAAGTGTTAAATAAAATATCTCAAGCTCTTCATAATCTATAATGCTTCGCAACAAAACAGACCTAATCTTTAAAAAACGGGAAGTTTAAACTTCCCGTTCCAGAAGAGGTTAATACTGTCAAAAAATCAAAAATTATGTAACGCAAAAACACTCTTCATGACCTCCTTGATTACCAAAAGGTAAGCAAGGCATGTTTTTCAATAAGTAAATGAACTTTGTTAATCTAGTTAATTGTATCTAACAATTTTAATAGAAACAGAAAACCGAAACTTTCCGTTTCCAGAAGAGGTAAAAATCCTCATGAAACTCAAATAATTTACTACATTATTTTATTTCTAAAATCATATTAAAACCATATGAGTTAAATAAAACACTTCAAACTCTTCATGATCAATAATGCTTCGCAACAAAAAAGACCTAAATTTTATGTTTTTGACTTAATTAAAAAGAGAAGCAGGAAGACGAACTTCCTGCTTCCTTTAGAGGTTTAGATTGTTAAAAACACCAAACAATTTTTCATATCTTCCTATCTCTAAAATCATACTAAAACTGTATAATGTTAGACTATCTTAAACACTCAATGATCTCAATTTAACAACAGAGATCAATTCTTTCTCAAGCCATTTTCGGCCAAATCAACGAACTTTTTTTTAATTTAGTGTTATAAAAGTAAATTCTAAAATTCAATTAAACAATGATAAATATCAGTTTTTAAACTTTATTTAAGAGCTAATACAGCACTATACCATATGCCATGTTTAACAGAAAAATACCTATAAAAAAGAGTAACATATAGAGTACCTGGATAAATTTTACGTTTATAAAGTTAATCCAATTAATGGTCCGCACAGGATAAGCAAATAGAGATAAGCCTATAAAAAGAGCTGCGTAACCTATTAGGGTTATTATTAATACCCAGCTATCTTCCCAAATATTATGAAACAAAACATTTAACAAGCCAACAATAATTGCAATGAAAGATGTAATTATTACAAATTTCTGATCTTTTAAATCTTCAAATATTTGCTGAATTCGTTTAGGATTTAAACCCAATATTAAAAAGAAGATAATTAAATACCAGCCCCAAAATTTTGCCAAAAAAATAGATGTATCTTCCATATTATTAGGATGTTACTCATGTAGTACTAAAAATGGTACATGTGTATGATAGCTAATCTCTTCTACAGTAGGTTTAAATAAAATCTGCTGAAAGAGGTTTAAATTTTTAGCAATCATTACAATCATATTGATGTTTCTGCTTTCTACAAAACATTGTACACCTGCTTCAACTTTTTTATTAGTAACCTTATAGAATCCATGATCAAAATCCGCAAAGAAATCATTTAGATATTCTTTATTTTCTTTTTGAAATTTTGACAGTTCTTCATCTTTTCGTGCTACATGTAATATTCGTATTCTAGAATTATGCATTTGCATAAATTCAGAAATATCTTTAAGTATTTTTGTCTGATAAAAAATATTATAATTTGTTGGGAAAGCTATTTCTTTTGGAGGTATAAATTTTGCTTTTTCGGGTACGGCCAGCACGGGTGTTTTTACTCTGGTAATCACATCACCTGTATTGCTTCCAACAATTACTTCTTTAATTCCTGACGCTCCTTTGGTACCCATTACAATAAGGTCTATTTTTTTTTCTATTATTTCATTTCTAACAGCATCTACAAAATAGTCATAACTTGATATTGGAATAAAATTGTGTTTAGGATTAGTATGAAGAGATTTTATCTTTTTTGCTAAATCCTGTAACCTAATTTTAGTGTCTTTCAAGAGTGTTTGCTCAATAGTTTCTGCATTTGGTATTATTGGGGTTTCACCACCAGCATAATTAAAAATTTTGGTGACATGTAATAGATAAAAATTACAGTTAGTATTCTTAAAAAATTCTTGTGCATATATTATTGCGTTCAAAGAATTTTCAGAAAAATCTGTAGGAATTAAAATGTTCTTCATCCTTATAAGTTGATAATAATTGTATCAAAAATAGAATGCTAAGCTTATTTATAAAATGATATATATCATGAAAAATAGCCGAAATTTAAGCTTAAATTACACTTTTTAGCTTGTCTAGATCAATAATTCTTATGTTTCTTCCTTCAATATCTATTAGACCATCTTTTTTCAATCCTGATAAAGTTCGTATAAAAGTTTCAGTGGCAATACCTGCCACACTGGCCAGATCATTTCTGGAAATTCGAATGCTATCTTCGTTGGTTTTATTTATTTTTTCCGTAAATTGAAGTATAGTATTAGCTGTTTTTTTTCGAACCGAACTGTATGCCATTTGTAATAACTGATCTTTGATTTCAGTAACATTATCAGTAAGATAATCTATAAGTTCAAGCGTAATCGATGGATTATGTTGAAGAATGGATTTGAACTCAGTTTTTGGTAACCTATAGACTTCAGTATCCTCCATGGCCGTGGCCGTTTCTTGATAAGGCATATTATGAGTAAGTGATGAAAAGCCAAAAAAATCATCACTTTTAAATATGGAAGTAATTAGCTCTTTCCCTTGTTCATCAATTTTATAATTTTTTACAACACCTTTATAAATTAAAAAAACATAACTTGAATTATAACCTTCATGGAAGATATCTTCTCCTGCTTTATAGGTATGTTCTTCGGCATTATCTGTAAAGTAGTTCTTAAGTTGATTTAAGTTTTTTATAATACCTTCATGCTCATTCGATTCATCATTGTTTATCTTTTCAGAATTTTCTCTTAGTATAGACACTTTTGCTAATCTGCTTTCTATAGCACTAACTAATTCTGATTCATCAAATGGTTTTGTTATATAATCGTCAGCACCAAGATCCATCCCTTTACGGACATCACTACGTTCTGTTTTCGCTGATAAAAATATAAACGGAATTTGTTTTGTTTCTTTTTGTTTGGAAAGAACTTTTAAAACACCATATCCATCTAATTCAGGCATCATAATATCACAAACAATGATATCCGGAAGATGCCTTTTGGCTTCGACAACACCAATTTTACCATCAGCAGCTGTTATGACCTCATAATTTGAGAGTTCTAAAAGCTCAGCAGTATTTTCTCTTACTACAATATCGTCTTCTATTAATAAAACTTTTTTCATTATTTGCTTATTGGAATCTGAATAATAAATTTTGAGCCTTTATTTTCTTCACTGGTAAAGTTAATGGAACCGCCTAGATTTTCCAAATGACCTTTAACTATATTTAAACCTATTCCGGTACCTTGATCATTTAGAACATTTTCAGCTCTAAAATACCGATTAAATATATGTTTTTGGTCTTTCTTGGGAATTCCTCTCCCTTGGTCGATAATTTCGAACACTATATTTTTATTTTTTTTGCGAATTTTAAGTACTATTATAGTGTTTTCAGGAGAGTATTTAATGGCATTATGCATTAGGTTTGATAAGGCTAATTCTAATATTTTTTCATCTTGATATAGATTATAATCATCTATATTTTTAGGTATATTGATGTGTTGTCCGGTTTTCATTAACATATTTGCATTATAAACTACTTCGTTTACCACTTTACTCAAATTAAAATGGGTGAATTTATAATTGATCTTACCGGAATCTAATCGTTCAATAGATAAAAAGTCATTCAAAATATTATTCAGATAATGCACTTTATTGGTAATGGTTTTAATATGTTTATCTCGTTTGTCTTGTTGTTTGCTTAATTTGTATTTATCTAATAAAATAGTAGATGTCAATATACCACTTAAGGGTGTTTTAAATTCATGAGAAACCAAAGATAAGAATTTGGTTTTAAGCTCATTAAGTTCTTTTTCTTTTGCCAGAGCTTCCTTTAGTTGAGCTGTACGTTCTTCAACTGTTCTTTCAAGATTTTCTGTATAATCTCTTCTGTCTGAAATATCTAAAATAATAGCAACAAATACTTCCTTATCTCCTAATTTTGACAATTGTAAATGTACTTCAACAAAGTATTTCGATTTATCTTTTCGCTCATGTACTGTTTCAAATGTAATTTTTTCATTTGTTTTGTCGATTAATGTTTCAAGTACTTTTCTGAATTCACCTTCGGTAAAATCAGGCTTTATATCGACGGGGGTCATTTTTTTTAATTCGTCTAAGTTATAACCCATATTTTTCAGTGCACCTCTATTTACATCAATGAACTGTAATGAGTCAGTATCAAAAATGAATATTTCATTTAAAGATTCATCAAATATTTTAGCCCAGTGAATGAGATCCTGTTCTGCTTTTTTGCGTTCTGTTATGTCAGTTACAATGGTAATTACATGTTCTTCACCATATATATTAAATGGATTTAGTCCAACTTCTACAGGAAAAATATCTCCACATTTTTTTATACCATATAATTCCTTTTCAACACCCATTTGCCGTTTTATACTATTTTTCATGTAGCCTTTAAAATGACCTCCATGTGCATTATGATACTTTTGCGGTATAAGGATATCAAGAGACTGATCAATTAATTCATTCGCTTGGTAGCCAAATATTTGATTCGTAGAAGAGTTTGTACCAACAATTTTTTGTGTTTTATCTACAATAATTACACCTTCTGATAAGGCTTCAGATAGTATTGAGAAAATATCTTGATTTTGTTGAAGCATGAAATATTTTAAGTCCTATTTTTTAGGAATGTAAATTTCTAAAAAAAAAAGTTAATAGCGTTGAGTAAACTGACATTTATCATAAGATAGTTTACTTACTAGGTTTAATTTTAACAATTAAGTAAATGAAATGTTTATGTTAACATTCAAAAACTTCAATATTGCAGATTGGTTTTCATTTTACCGTATAGTTGCAGCACCATTTCTATTAGTTTTATTGTGGTTAAATGAGCGCGAATTTTTTACTTGGTTGTTATTAGTAAGTTATAGCACTGATGCTATTGACGGTTTTTTAGCAAGAAGATTAAAAATATCAAGTGCTAAAGGAGCTCAATTAGATTCATTGGGAGACCAAATTACATTTACTATTGGATTAATTGGTTTAATTGTATTTGAATATAATTTTATTAAAACCAATTATATTTTAATCATCATAGGTTTTTCGCCGTACATAATTCAAATGTTAATAGCATTTATTAAATATGGAAAAACGACTGCATTTCATACATATTTAGCCAAATTGTCTGCCATGGTACAGAGTGTATTTATTTTATGGTCCTTATTTTTTGGTCCGGAATATGGCTTGTTCTATGCTATGATCATTATTGGTTTCTTAGAAACTATAGAAGAGATTACACTTATTTTTATGTATGATCAATGGGTTGCAGACGTAAAAGGTATTTTTCATGCTACAAGAGATAAACGTCGTCTAAATAAATAATTTGATTAATATTTACTATGCGCAGCTATTCCTTATTTACTATTTTACTTTTATGCTTGGCTATTTTGTTAGTAGATATTTATACATTCTATTGGTTACAATCTATTACCCAACTCCTTAATTCAACTTTTATAATAACTACAATTAATGGCTTGTTTTGGTTTTTTACAATAGGTCTTATTGCGGCAATTATTGTATTAAAAATAACATTAGATGATATTAATCCAAGACGGAAACATTTGCTAATTTCGTCATTATATGGTCTCACGATTTCATCTTTTATTCCTAAAGTCATCTTTGTTGTTATCATTTCAATTCTCTACTTTACTAATTATGCACTTTCTGAAAGTGAATCACTAATTATCGTACCAATTGTGGGCTTATTTTCTGGCTTTTTACCTTTTTTTATTATTCTTTACGGAGTTTTTAGTGCACGCTATAGATTTAAAGTTCATCATATTAGATTAAAGCATAGGTTATTACCTGGTTCATTTCATGGTTTAAGGATTGTACAAATATCAGACATTCATTTAGGTAGTTTTAATTATCGTTATCATATTTTGGATAGAGCTATAAAAACAATTAATCACTTAAAACCGGATCTTATTTTATTTACAGGTGATTTGGTTAACAATTATGCATGGGAACTAAAAGGTTGGGATAAGGTGTTTAATAAATTAATTGCAAAGAGAGGTAAATATGCAGTTTTAGGGAATCATGATTATGGTGATTATAGCGAATGGCCTTCCGCGAAAGCAAAAAAAGAAAACTTTGAAACCCTTAAACAGTTTTTTAAAGACATCGAGTTTAAATTACTTTTGAATACTTCTGAACATATTGAAATTAAAAGTGAAAAGATAGCTGTTGTTGGTGTTGAAAACTGGGGAAGCCCACCCTTTAAACAGTATGGGAATCTAGAAAAAGCATTAAACAGCGCTGAAGATATTCCATTTAAAATATTATTATCTCATGATCCATCACATTGGAGTAAAGAAGTGATAAGCGATACAAATATTACACTGACACTTTCTGGTCATACCCATGGAATGCAAGTTGGAATTCAGTTGAAAGATAAAAAATGGAGCCCCATAAAATATAAGTATAAGCATTGGGCAGGCCTGTATAAAGAACAAGATCAATATCTTTATGTAAATAGAGGATTAGGCTGGCTTGGATTTCCAGGCAGATTAGGTATGAGACCAGAAATCACATTCATTGAATTAAAAAAAGAGTAATTTTTCAAGGCTTAATACCTGTATCAATAGTTAAATTTTTAGTCTTGTTTTTATCAATTTCTTCTAGTTTTTTTAGTGTGGTTTGATATCCAATATTATAAATTTCATCAATACTTTTAGTGTCAAATAAACCAAATTTATTTAAAGTATCGGGATATATAATAATATCACATTCTGGAAGTTTTAATAGGGAACCATTAGAAAAATTTATTTTTATAGCTCTGTCTAGTACCCTAAGAGAATTTCTTAATCGTTCGGGTTTGATTGTGGTAAGCGGACTGACATAGACACCAATTAAATACTCGCAAGCATTTTTCAAAGGTCCTATCGGAAAATTATCGAGAATACCACCATCAGCATAAACACCTTCATCTATGGTAACAGGAGAGAAAATTCCTGGGAACGCAGCTGAGGCTAAAAAAGGTTTTATTAATTGACCACTTTCAAAAACTTGAATATTGCCATTTAACATATCTACCGTTGTAACGTATAATTTTTTTTGAAGTGTTTTGAAATTATCTTCGGGAAAGTATTTTTTAAAATCTCCATAAAACTTATCTGTATCAATAAAACCGGGTTTTCTATAAGTATAACGGCTAAAATTAAAAAGTGGAGTTGTCTTAAAAAATGCAAGTATTTCTTCCGGTTGAAACCCTTGTGCATAGAAGGCTCCCACAACAGCTCCTGCACTGCTACCTGAAATATGAGTCGGATAGATTCCATTCTCTTCAAGTGCTTTTATGGCGCCGATATGTGCAACACCCTTAATACCTCCTCCGGAGAGAACTAATCCTATATTCATAATATCTAATTTCTTCTTCTCGTACTTGTATTATTTCTTCTACCATTATCTCTATGAAATTGTCGAATATTATCACCAAAATAATTATTAATTCTTGTATATCTGCTTCTACGTAAGTTAATACCACTAAATCGAGCGGGTAAAACAGTAGCGCTTAACCAAATGTTATTTTCTAAGTAAAAATATGTACTTAATGACAAGTCATAGTAAATAGTATGATCAGGAAAATAAACATAGCGTACAGTTTCAATTCTGTTAGGGTAAAACCATGGAGGAGGGGGATTATTCAACCGAGCGGTGAATAATACTGGTCCGCAACTTTCTAAAACAAAAAAGAACATTACAACCGACAATATTATAAAAATTTTAAGTTTGTTCATAACGTTTCAATTGATACACAAAGTAATGATGTCAGATGAATATTGAAATGATAAATATCATTTACTTTCGGTTAATCCTGACGTAATTTTGTTCGTTGCAATATTAAATACAATTGAAAATGGAAAGTGTACAAGATTATCAAGAAAAACAAGTTGTTTCTATGCCTAGAATTGGCGATAAAGCACCAGAATTTAAAGCAGTTACAACACAAGGAAAGGTTAGTTTCCCATCAGATTATTCAGGAGAATGGGTTATTTTATTTAGCCATCCTGCAGATTTCACTCCGGTATGTACCTCAGAGTTTATGACCTTTGCTCATTTAGAAGATAAATTTACAAAGGCTAATTGTAAACTTGTTGGTTTATCTATCGACGGATTATACAGCCATATTGCCTGGTTAAGAACAATAAAGGATAAAATAAAATTTAACGGAATGAAGAATATTGAAGTTAAATTTCCTTTGATTGAAGACATCACCATGAATGTGGCAAAAAAATATGGAATGATCCAGCCCGGTGAAAGTGAAACCCAAGCAGTTAGAGCCGTATTTTTTATTGATCCAAAAGGTAAAATAAGAGCTATTATTTATTATCCTTTAAGTTTAGGTAGAAATTTTGATGAAATTTACAGAGCCCTGATTGCGATGCAAGTTGCTGATAAACATGCGGTAGCAACTCCGGCAGACTGGACCCCTGGAGATGATGTTATTATTTCGCCAGCAGGATCTTGTGGCGTTGCTGAGGAAAGAATGGCTTCGGCTGAGGAATTAGAATGTGATGACTGGTTTTTCTGTACAAAGAAAATGGATAAAGAAGCTGTTTTAGATTCAATCATTAAAAATTAGATTTTATAATTAATTTCAATGGTATTAAAGTGAACGTTCACTTTAATACCATTCTATTAAGCATTTAAGGTATGGAAAAAATGCATAAATTATTTAGGGAAATTACCTTATTAACCACTAATATTGAAGTTAATTATCCTGAATTATATCGTTTTTTAGGTGAGAATCCCCTTACAATACCAGCTGATGATCATCCCGATATCGACGTAGAAGTAATGCAAAATTATTTAGAAAGTTTGAAAGAATTACTCTCGCATTATTTAGAAACTCATAAGGTTAGTTGACTCATCAATTATTATTTGGAATCAAATTTTCTTGCTCTAAAGATCGAATGACCGCTTTTACATACTTATTTACAGTTTTTGTGATATTTTCTGGGTTTACCAGGTCATAAGAGCCCACCCAAACTAAAGACTTATCAGTATTTTGATTTATATTATATAATGTAGTTTCTATATGATATACTTTATATCTATTGTAATATCCCGGTTCAAAATATATATCCTGATATAAATAATAGTGTCTACTAAATCTCCTCAAATAAAAATATGATTGCGGAATTCCTCCACTGTAAGAAACTTTTTCATCAACACCTTTTACCGCAGAAATTAAGATAGCATCATAACCTAACTCAACCAATCTATTAACTTGCATATCTATTTCTTCTTCGGTTTGTTTAGAATCTTTAAAAGAATTTTCAAAAATAAAAGCACTTTGTGATGCTTTTAATCCTCTTGAAATGAATTCATTTTTAAGTTGTTCTTCATAAATCATACGCGCTGTAGTATTTTGTGTTACGCCCACCACCATTACGTTTTGCGGCTTGAATTCTGGATGCTCATTACTTTTCCAACTATCTGTTAGCATAGTAGAAGCACAACTACTGAGTGCAAAGAAAATAAAGCCTATAAGAGCTAATATTATTATTAGGTACAACAAATTTGTACTTGTGCGAGTCTTATTTTTATCTCTGTTTTCGAACCTTTTCTTCATAAATCCCATGACACAAAATTTTAAATTATATGGTAGTCTAAATTAGATTGATAATGGAGAATAGGCAATGATATTGATCATACCATAGACTAATTAGAATGATTTTAACATTTTTAAAACGCATAACTCAAGCCTATCATCCAATAAAAAGCTTCTTCTAAGTTTTCATTAATAAGGGTATCTTCCGTAACTATAGTTGCTTCATTTTGAGGAAATACTAAGACTGGTAAAAATGATATAGTAAATGGTTTTTGAACGTACCATATTGGTAAACTCAATTCGACAGCCATTAAATTAAATTTTTCACTTTCTTGAATTGTAACATTTGTGGTAGCTTGTGACATACTATTGTTTCCATTTCCAGAGCCCCTTTGACCATTCCCTAAACGATTATTCATATAATACTCTTCATAAAAATTTTGAGAACCGAATTGAACGCCTACAGTAGGTGAAAGTTGGAATTTGTTGTTAGAAGTAATAAAATCATGACTAATTTCTGATGATAAAAAGAAATCTGAACTGCTGTTATTATTAAAATAAGTACTCGCTGTTAACGCCAAATTAGCAATATTAAGATCATAACTAAAAGCTGCCGTTAAATCCGCTTGAACTTCTGATATTACATTATAGCTATCTTCATTAAAAAAGTATTTAGTTACCGAAATATCTCCATCAAATTTTTTAAGGGTAAATTCATAACCAGCAGTCAACAAAAATAGATCAATTCTACTTTCATTTGATTTGGTTAGATAAGAAAAGGATCCGTTAGCGTAGAATCCGGATTTATTATAATATGTAATTGAAGGATATAGATAAGGAGCACTTATGGAATCTTTTCTTCCCATGTAAATAGCATCACTTATATAATTTAATGATATGGAGGTATACGAAGTATCGTTATCTTTTATAATTTGAGCATCAGTGCTTTTATTTTGACTAAGAACTGTATTTGTAACCAGAATCAAGAGTAAAACTGTTGTGAATTTCATCGGTATATTTTTCATTTTATTAGTTTTAAATTAAAAGTAAAAGGGATTCATGCTAGGCATAAATCCCTTAAACAAAACCAAACCTAACCTAATATTAAGCTCCTATTTTGCCTTTCTTTTTTTGAATAACAGGCTTTTTTAGAGCTTTTTTCTTAATCATATTTTTATTAGCTTTCATTTTTTTCTTAGCTATCATAGTTCGATGATTATACATATTAGTATACCTTTTTCCATTCATATTCAAACATTCACCATCTTGTAAACGCATTTGCTTGCGATCTTTTGTAAGATATGTGCCATCAGGATTTACAACACTTCCATCAGCAAGATTAAACTGTTTTTCTAATCTATTTTGTGACTGATTTCTGATTTGTAACATTTCGCCTTCAACTAACATATAATGAACCCTGTTTTGATTACGCTCTCGCTTTTGTGCTTGCGTTAGTCCTTTATTATCCTGCATCACTTTATAGCGGTATTGATATTCATTACGGTACTTTATACCATCGCTATCTAGACATTCACCATTTCTTAACCTCAATTGTTTACCATCTTTTGTAATATAAATTCCGTTAGAATTAATTTCCGTACCATCGTTTAAAGTGAAAGGTTCATTTAATCTAACATGGGCACGATCTCTTAATTCGAGCATTTGCCCGTTAATCATTACTAAGTTTGTTCGATCTTGATCTTGGATTCTGTCTTGATCTCTTTCTTGTCCTGAAACAGCCGTTGTACCAAGAACAACAAAGGCTATTAATAAAAGTATTTTTTTCATTTCACTAATATTTAAAATTACTAATAGAACAAATGTATTTAAGTATATAATTCGAAACAATGATATTAGTCATATAATAGATTGATATAGTGTAACTTATGTTACATTTCATTAAGCAATTATTGTAATTACCCCACTGCTATTTCGCTGGTATGACCAATAATGGGATATTTAAATGAAGAGCTATCTCATGAATAGCGGACTTAGAAAATAATTTTTCAAAAAATGAATGTCTTGCATTTATCATTACTAACAAATTAATCTTTGCTCTTAATTGAAATTTCTCAATCGCATCGGTTAGCTTTTGATTAGAAACATTGTGAAAAAGATGAGCAGTTGTACTAAAATAATTGTCTAAAGCCTGTTTATTCTTTACTTGGTCTTCTGACAATTCATTATCATTGAATGTATGTAGTATGTTTATTCTTGGATTAAACATATTAGCCAATATACTAAGGAGTGCTAGATTAGTTGAACGAAAGTTAACTTTATAATCTGTTGGAAATAGTATTTCTTTTGGAGCTTCAAAATCAAAATTTTCCGGAATTGCAAGGACAGGACATTTAGCTTTTTTTATGACATGAATAGTATTGGAACCAAATAGAACTTCTCTTGCTTTTGACGCTCCTTTCGTTCCCATAACTACCAAATCGATATTATGCTTGTCTGTAAATTCTACAACTTCATCAGAAAGTACACTAAAAGATGATACAGTTGTAAATGTATGTTTAGGATTATTATATTTGTTTTTCAGACTTATTAATAGTTTGTCAAGTTTTGTTTGAGATGTTTTTTTAACCAGATCTACTGCTTCCATCATGTGTTGATCTGCATTGATTTGATACTCATAGGTATAAATCATTGGTGTATAGGTATTCAACAAATAAAAAGTACAAACATCGTTTTTAAATAATTGTAAAGCATAGTTAATGGCATTCAATGCATTATCAGAAAAATCGGTTGGTAATACTATTTTTTTCATAACTAAACTCTTTAATTTATATTTGATTAAAATTAGAAACTCATTATTAAGAATCCTATGATAATTGTCACAAGCGTATAAATATTTGCTATGAAATCAATAACTGATTTTTATCATGATTAGAAAAGAATAAGGCAATTAGTTTTGCTTATTGATTATAATGTCTAAGAATAATACTATAATAGAGAAAATATGGAATACAAAAATTTGAGAATAATTTCGGTACAGGAAGCCGTTTCTCATATAAATTCAGGGGATAGAATTTTTATTCAGGGAGCGGCAATGACGCCAAATACCTTAATAGATGCTTTATGCAAACGCAGTAATGAATTAAAAGAAGTTGAGATAATGCATATGCACACTGAAGGACCAGCGCGCTATACTGAGTATCCATGCAATCAAGCTTTTAAAGTAAATAGTTGTTTTGTTGGCAAAAATGTAAGAGATGCTGTGAATTCTCAAATTGGCGCTTATATTCCCATTTTTTTAAGTGAGATACATTTATTATTCAGAAGGAATATTTTGCCTCTTGATGTTGCTTTTATTCAGGTTTCACCACCCGATAAACATGGTTTTTGTTCATTGGGAGTTTCAGTAGACATTACATTACCTGCTATTGAAAAGGCAAAAATCGTTATTGCACAGATAAATCCAAAAGTGCCTAGAACACATGGTGATGGTATTATACATATAAAGAATATTAATTACGCCATTGAGGTTGATACTCCTATACATCGTTCAAAATTAGTTCCTGCTACAGAAGTAGAGGAAGCTATTGGTAGGAATGTGGCATCTTTAGTAGATGATGGCGCTACCTTACAAATGGGTATTGGTAATATCCCAAACTCGGCATTAGCCAATTTACACAATCATAAACGACTAGGTATCCACACCGAAATGTTTTCTGATGGTATTATACCCTTAATTGAAAAAGGTGTAGTTACAGGTGAAGAAAAAATTAAGAAAAGAGGTAAGGTGGTCAGTTGTTTTGCAATGGGTACACAAAATTTATATGATTTTATCGATGATAACCCTATAATACATTTTAGGGAAGCTGCTTATACAAATGATACAGGAATTATTAGAAGAAACCCGAAAGTAACGGCTATTAATAGTGCTATTGAGATTGATTTAACAGGTCAGGTTTGTGCTGATACTATTGGTAAGTACCAGTATTCAGGTGTAGGAGGGCAAATGGATTTCATTCGTGGTGCTTCGCTATCAGAAGGGGGAAAGGCAATTATTGCAATGCCTTCTATTACAACTAAAGGATATTCCAAAATTGTACCTTATTTAAAAGAAGGAGCAGGTGTAACAACTACCAGAGCTCACGTTCATTATGTTGTGACTGAGAATGGTATTGTAAACCTTTTCGGGAAAAATTTAAAACAGCGAGCTAAAGCGTTGATAGAGATCGCACATCCAGATTTTCAGGAAACTTTAGAAAAGGAAGCATTTGAACGATTTCAAAGTTTGGTTTAGAATAATTCGCAAATAACTTTTTAGCATGGCGTTTATAGACTATTATAAAATATTAGGAATTGCCAAAAGTGCTAGCGATAAAGATGTAAAAAAAGCATATCGTAAGTTGGCTAGAAAATATCATCCTGATTTAAATCCCAATGACAAAGCTGCTGAAAAAAAATTCAAGGAGATAAATGAAGCTAATGAAGTGCTTAGCAACCCTGAAAACAGAAAGAAATATGACCAGTATGGCGAGAATTGGCAGCGTAGTGAAGAGTATGAAAGGGCTAGGCAACAACAGCGACAATATCAAAGAAGTGGTCAGCAAAGAACTTCCGGAGGTTTTTCAGATGGTGATTTTTCAGATTTTTTTGAATCAATGTTTGGAGGCAGCACTTCTTCAAGGCAGGGTAGTCAAGGGGTAAAGTTTAGAGGTCAGGATTATAATGCAGAATTACATTTAAGCTTAAAAGATGTTTATAAAACACATAAACAAACTTTAACCGTAAATGGCAAAAATATCCGATTAAGTATACTGGCTGGAGTTAAAAACGGCCAAGTTATTAAAATTAAAGGTCATGGTGGTAAAGGTATAAATGACGGCCCCAATGGAGATCTATACATCAAATTTTCTATTAGAAATAATACTAAGTTTAGACGTGATGATGATAATTTACATTTAACGGTTGATTTAGATCTATATAAAGCGATGTTAGGAGGAGATATTACAGTAAATACTTTTGAAGGTAAAGTAAAACTTAAAATTAAACCTGAAACTAAAAATGGAACCAAGGTTAAACTAAAAGGCAAAGGCTTTCCTAAGTATAAAAAGGAGGATCAGTTTGGAGATCTGTTTATAACATATCAATTAAAAACACCAATAAATTTAACATCAAAAGAGAAAGAACTTTTTAAAGAATTAGCTAAATTAAGATGATCATGGATACAAAAGACTTAATATCTGTAAGACAATTTTGCAAACATCATGGTATCCCTATGTCATTTTTAAAATCATTAAATGAAATTGAACTGGTTGAAATTATAACTACTAAAGACGAATTGTATATTCAAACAACCCAAATAAGAAGTGTAGAGAAATTGGTACGATTGCACTATGATTTGAACATAAATTTAGAGGGAATTCATGTTGTTCATAATTTATTGCAACAAGTCGAATCACTTCAAAATGAGGTCATCGATTTAAATAACAGATTAAGTTTTTACAAATAATAAATTTCTTTTCTATAGAACGATTCATAGCAATTTGTAAAAACCTAAACAGCCCCTAGTTCCGAAAGTTATCAGGATTCAAGGGGCTGTTTTTTATAGTTTACATTAAGAAAGTAGTAATACTATAACGTTGCATTTAATTCAAAAGGGTCGTTAACCAAAGTACCCTAACCATTTTAGAACCAAAGTAGAGAATACAATTAGTAAACCAGATATAAACAAACCTTTAACAACACGATCCCAAAACTGGGGATTTCTGTCGAAAAAATGCTCTCTTCTTTTATTTGGATCTTGTATATCTAACATCGCTTCGATTTTTGAATAATTAATCTTTTGAATAGATGAAAGCAAATATAAGTTTTTGTCTGTCCTAATAATAGTGAGAATAGCAAATACAGGGAAAATCCCTTTTAAAAAAGGGGAATTTTCCCCTTTGTAAATTTGCTTTAAATTTTGTATTGATATTTATTATTTTATTTTTACATAATAATGGATTCAACAACTATATTTAGTATTATTCTCGGTATCGGACTTGCAGCATCTGTAGGGTTTAGAATATTCGTACCACTTTTTGCTTTGAGCATAGCTTCCTATTATAATGTTATCCCGTTAAATGATAATTGGGAATGGATAAGCGGTATTCCGGCTTTGGTTACGTTGGGAATTGCCACTTTCGTGGAAATTATTGCCTACTTAATTCCTTGGTTAGACAATGTTTTAGACACAATTGCTGTGCCTTTAGCAGCAGTTGCGGGAACTGCGGTGGTATTATCTACTGCTGCTGATCTTGAACCTTTGGTAACCTGGTCATTGGCAATTATTGCCGGTGGGGGAACAGCAACAGCTATTAAAACGTCAACAAGCACTACGCGCTTAGCCTCGACTGCTACAACAGGTGGCGTAGCGAACCCCATAGTTTCAACAGTCGAAACAGGTTCTTCTATCATTATGGCTGTATTAGCTTTTATAGCACCAGTATTGGCCATTATTATTGTAGTTGTTGTGCTTTGGCTGATGTTCAAAGTATTTAAATGGTTTAAACCGAAAAAAGAAAGTGTTCAGTAGATAGTTTTCAGGATTCAATAAATTCAATAAGAACCTTATTGAATTCCCTTTTAATTTCAGATATTTGCATCTTTAATTTAAGTAAAGGCGGAGAAGGTTGGGATCAACTAATACAGACTTCTAACTTCAAACCTCTAACTTCTAACTTTTAAAATGGCACAAAAACCCAGCATCCCTAAAGGAACTCGCGATTTTTCACCTACCGAAGTAGCAAAACGCAAGTATATTTTTAATACAATTCAAAAGTCTTTTGAATTGTATGGTTTTCAGCCTATAGAAACTCCAGCAATGGAAAAACTTTCGACTCTAACTGGTAAATATGGAGAAGAAGGAGATAGATTGATTTTTAAAATATTTCCGAGAGGCGAAAAGTTAAGACCACTGTTTAGTGCTTTATCACTAACATCTGATATAACTAAACACGAGATCAATGTAGAAAAAAAGCCTCATGAAATGAGTTCCGATACTTTAGACGATATGTCATCTGCATTAATAAATCAAATTACTGAAGAAGCCTTACGTTATGACCTCACAGTACCTTTTGCACGTTATGTGGTACAACACCAAAACGAAATAGAATTCCCATTTAAACGCTATCAAATGCAGCCTGTTTGGCGCGCAGATAGACCTCAAAAAGGACGCTTTAGAGAGTTCTATCAATGTGATGCTGATGTAGTTGGTAGTACATCACTTTTTCAGGAAGTGGAGTTTGTACAGTTATACGATGCTATTTTTACTGATTTAGGTATCTCGACTACCATAAAACTGAATAATAGAAAGATTCTTTCAGGAATAGCAGAAATTATCGGTGCACGTGATAAGTTAATTGATTTTACTGTTACTTTAGATAAACTCGATAAAATTGGAAAAGAAGGTGTTATCAAAGAAATGCTTTCAAAAGGTATTTCAGAAAGTGCTATAAAAAAAATACAGCCTTTATTTAATTTAAACGGAACAAATAAAGAAAAGTTACAGCAATTGAAAGCTATGCTTGTAGATTCCGACGAAGGAACCCAAGGTGTTGCTGATTTGGAATTTGTTATAGAAAATGTAACCAAATTAGGGTTAAGTTTATCTAACCTACAATTAGATGTAACATTAGCCAGAGGTTTGAATTATTATACCGGTGCTATTTTTGAAGTTTCTGCAAATGATGTAAAACTAGGTTCGATTGGTGGTGGAGGTAGATATGATGATCTTACAGGTATATTCGGTTTAAAAGGTATGAGCGGTATTGGTATTTCCTTTGGATTGGATAGAATTTATCTGGTTTTAGAAGAGTTAGGATTGTTCAAAAAAGTAGAATTAGCAAAACCTAAAGTGTTATTCTTAAATTTCGGAAGTGATGAGGCTTCTTATTGCTTAGCTGCAATAAAAGCCTTCCGAGAAAGCGAAATTAAGACAGAGCTATATCCAGATGCTAAAAAATTGAAGAAACAATTAGATTATGCCAACAAGCGTGAAATTGAATTTGTGGTGATGGTTGGTGCTAATGAAATAGAAAATAAAACGTATACATTAAAAAATATGAAAACTGGAGAACAAGCTACATACAGTTTGTCTGAAATGCTTGAAACAGTAAAGAATTCGTAATTTTGTAAAAAATAAAGACCATGTTTGAAGGAACAACAGGAAAAGAATTAGTAGAAGAAATGGGAGACGATCACTTATATACTTCAGCAAAAACACCCTTACGGGAAGATGCTTTTGACTTATCTGACGATGATAAAATAAAATCTATAGAAGGTGATGTAGCCAATATGTTACAAACGTTGGGCATGGATTTAACCGATGATAGTATTAAAGGAACTCCACGACGAGTTGCAAAGATGTTTGTAAAAGAGATCTTCGGAGGGTTAAACCCAAAACGCAGACCAAAACCATCTACGTTTGATAATAATTATAAGTACGGTGAAATGTTGGTTGAAAAGAATATCACTGTATATTCTACCTGCGAACATCATTTATTACCTATAGTTGGTAAAGCACATGTAGCCTATATTTCAAAAGGAAATGTAATTGGTTTATCAAAAATGAATCGTATTGTCGATTTTTATGCTAAACGACCTCAGGTTCAAGAACGTTTAACGATGCAGATAGTTCAGGAATTACAACAAGCTTTAGGAACAGAGGATGTTGCTTGTGTGATAGATGCCAAACATTTATGTGTTAATTCTAGGGGTATTCGCGATGTAGCAAGTAGCACGGTAACTTCTGAATTTGGTGGTAAATTTAAAGATGAATCTGTAAAGCGTGAGTTTTTAGATTATATCAATCTTGATACAGATTTTGAATAACAAGCTTTTAGCTTTTATTATTCAATTATCTATTAGAATTCATTAAATTTGTAAAACAAAAGCAGATGCTGGAACATCTGCCTTTGAATGATATACTGCTTATAAAAGTTTCTTTCTTAACAATAGAAGAATTGCTTCTTACACGGTATTCGATTATTGCAATACATATTTAGAGGCATCCATACCATACAAAGGATGCTTTCTTGTTTAGGCGAAGATAACGGGTTTCTATTGTTGGAAAGTAATATTTACAATTTTATTTGTTGACACTTTCTGTTAATAAGTGAAATTTTTGTTAATAACCGTTGTAATGCCTAAGTTCACTACTTTTATTCAAAATATATTGTAAATAACATGTTGATATGGTGGTTAATAGCTGCCTGAAATTAAAGTTTACTCAAAAACTCCAACGTGTCAACACCATCTGCATAATCAGTTAAGTTTGGCTCTTGTGTTCGCCCGAATTGAACGGCATTTTCTAAAGTATTGCTTACTACACACTGAATTTGATCTGCATCATTATTTAGCTTCTTCTGAAGCTGATCCAGATCATCATAGTACTCATAAAATAGACTCGCAATAGGCGAGGAGTAACTTGCATCTTCTTTAAGCATTAGAAATCCGTTTTCTAACAACTTAAACTCACTCATTAAATATACAGCTTTGTTATAGTCGTAGTTATTTTGATATTTTTTATAATTGATTATATCTTGATAATCATAAATAGCTCTGAAGATTTGGTCAAAATCATAATCTGTTGGTACAAATAGCTTAGAAACACTTCGGCATCCTAATCCGAAATATCTAAAAATATCTTCTCCTAAGCACTTTAATTCTTCTTCGGTTTCGTTTCCGGTGATTATGGCGACAGAGTTTCTATTTTTACGGATGATGTTTGGATATTTTCCAAAATAATGCTCAAAATAACGAGCTGTGTTATTACTTCCGGTAGCAATTGCAGCATCGAAATCGGCTAATTTTTCTTCTGTAAATGAAATGCTGTTTTTAAAACCCGGTTCTACATGTTCTAAATACTTTGCTATAAGCGGTAAAAAATGTTTATCGTTTGATGCTTGCTTTACGATCACTGAGTGCCCTGAAATCAAAACAGATAGAAAGTCATGAAATCCTACTAGAGGAATATTTCCTGCCATTATAATTGCAATCTTCTTTTCAGAACTATTAAAATTATAGGTTGAGGTCCATTCTTTTAAATTATTGTAATATAATTGTTTAGACCATGACTCAAAAGCATGTAAAATATTATCTTCGGTAAACCAACCATTAAATTCCTTGGCTCTTTTTATTTGAAGATTAAAGGCCTCAAAAAACAATTCATTAAATAGAACGTTCTCTTTTTTTTCAGTTTCTTCGTTAGAAAACTGACTTATGAATTTACCAAATTCAACAAAAGCTTTGATTCTGTTCTCTAATAACATTTAATACTATTTTACGTTTCGATTTTTGTAACTTTGCAGCTGCAAATTTAATTAAAAAAAATATGGCAATTATAATAACCGATGAATGTATAAACTGTGGTGCTTGTGAGCCTGAATGCCCAAATACCGCAATTTATGAGGGTGCTGATGACTGGCGTTATAATGACGGAACTTCATTAAAAGGTAAAGTAGTTTTGCCAAGCGGTAAAGAAGTTGATGCAGAAGAAGTTCAAGAGCCTGTTTCAGACGAATTATATTATATAGTTCCTGATAAATGTACTGAATGTAAAGGGTTTCATGAGGAGCCACAATGTGCGGCTGTTTGCCCCGTTGATTGTTGTGTTCCAGACGAAGATCATGTAGAGACAGAAGAAGAATTATTAGGAAAACAACGTTTTATGCATCCTGAAGATTAAATCTATTAATAATGTTTAATTATAAAAATCCTAAATATCATATTTAGGATTTTTTATTTAAAGATTAATGTATTTATCAGCTATATTTGCACCTCAAAAAATTAGAATATATGAAGGCCGGAATTGTAGGTTTGCCCAATGTAGGGAAATCAACTTTATTTAATTGTTTATCAAATGCAAAAGCACAAAGTGCGAATTTTCCATTTTGTACTATTGAACCAAATATTGGAGTGGTAAATGTACCTGATTCAAGATTAGAGAGATTAGAGAAATTAGTTAAGCCTGAAAGGGTATTACCGGCGACAGTAGAAATAGTCGATATTGCCGGTTTAGTAAAGGGAGCAAGTAAAGGAGAAGGTTTAGGTAATAAATTCTTAGCAAATATTAGAGAGACTGACGCTATTATTCATGTCCTACGCTGTTTTGATAATGAAAATATCATCCATGTAGAGACAACTATTGATCCGATAAGAGATAAAGAAATTATAGATTTTGAATTACAGATAAAAGATTTAGAGGCAATAGATAAACGAATAGAACGTGTTAAAAAAGCCTCAAGAACGGGTGATAAAGACGCATTAAAAGAACTTGACATCTTAACAAAAGTAAAAGATGCCTTAGAAAGTGCTGTTTCTGTTAGAGCTATTGAAATGACAGATACTGAACGAGAAGATTATATCAAACCCTTACAATTACTTACAGACAAGCCCATTTTATATGTTTGTAATGTTGATGAAGCGTCTGCAAAAAATGGGAACGCCTATGTTGAAGAAGTTAAAAAGGCGATAGCTGATGAAGATGCTGAAGTAATCATTTTGGCAGTTGCTACCGAGGCTGATATTGCTGAGTTAGAAGATTATGAAGAACGTCAATTATTTTTAGATGATCTAGGTCTTGAAGAAGCAGGTGTATCAAAATTGATTCGAGCTGCCTATAGATTATTGAATCTGCAGACATATTTTACAGCAGGAGTTAAAGAGGTTCGTGCTTGGACTATCCACATTGGTAATACGGCACCTGAAGCTGCAGGAGTAATTCATACCGATTTTGAAAAAGGATTTATTCGTGCCGAAGTGATGAAATATGATGATTTTGTAAGTTATGGCAGTGAAGCTAAAGTAAGAGAGGCAGGAAAATTAGCAGTAGAAGGTAAAGAATATATTGTTTCTGATGGCGATGTGATGCATTTCAGATTTAATGTTTAGTTAAGAAGAAAGAAGTAAAGAAGAAGTGATGGGCTAATAATCAAAGGTTAACAGCCAAATTAGATATATGCAATTTAAACTTGAAGGATTAGATCAGCAAAGTAAAGCTCGCGCAGGCGAAATTACAACTGCCCATGGCAAGATAGAAACTCCAATTTTTATGCCTGTTGGTACTGTTGCTTCGGTAAAAGGGGTACATCAACATGAAATAAAGGATGATATTAATGCCGATATTATTTTAGGGAATACCTACCATTTATATTTACGCCCTCAAACCAAAATATTAGAAAAAGCAGGAGGCCTACATAAGTTTATGAATTGGAATCGGCCAATTCTCACTGATTCAGGGGGTTATCAGGTTTATTCACTTTCTGGGAATAATAAAATTACTGAAGAAGGGGTAAAGTTCAAATCACATATAGATGGTTCTACACATTTTTTCTCGCCTGAATTTTCAATGGATGTACAGCGAAGTATAGGTGCAGATATAATAATGGCATTTGACGAATGTACTCCATATCCTTGTGAATATAATTATGCAAAACGATCTATGCGTATGACTCATAGATGGTTAAAGAGATGTATGGATCATTTAGAAAACACTCCAGTTAAATATGGGTTTGATCAAACATTTATGCCAATTGTTCAAGGGAGCACCTATAAAGATTTGCGAAAACAGTCTGCTGAATTTATTGCTTCCATTGGAGCAGATGCCAATGCTATTGGTGGTCTTTCGGTTGGTGAACCTGCAGAAGAAATGTACGAAATGACTGATATTGTTTGCAGTGTTTTGCCGGAAGATAAGCCTAGATATTTAATGGGTGTTGGAACTCCAATAAATATTTTAGAAAATATCGCCTTAGGTATTGATATGTTTGATTGTGTTATGCCAACTCGAAATGCAAGAAATGGAATGTTATTTACAGCTCATGGCACCATAAACATTAAAAATAAGAAGTGGGAGGATGATTTTTCTCCTATTGATGAAATGAATATCACTTATGTAGATACTGAATATTCTAAGGCCTATTTGCGCCATTTGTTTGTGGCTAAAGAATATCTGGCAAAGCAAATCGCATCTATTCACAATCTAGGTTTTTATTTATGGTTGGTTCGAGAAGCTAGAAAGCATATATTAGCAGGAGATTTTACTACATGGAAAAATATGATGGTAAATCAAATGAATAAAAGACTTTAATTTTTTAAAAAGTACTTTCTTTTAAAAAGGAGTAGAATGAGATGCGAAAGCTAGATAAATACATATTAAAGAAGTATATAGTTACTTTTATTTTTACTCTTCTTATTTTAATTCCTGTAGCTATAGCAATAGATGTTTCTGAAAAAATAGGTAAGTTTTTAGAAAATGCAGATTTAGGTTTTCTTGAAATTGTACAAGACTATTATATCCCATTTGTAATTAACTACGGTAATACGTTTATGCCATTGGCACTCTTTATTTCTATAATTTTATTTACTTCTAAGTTGTCAAGTAATACTGAAATTGTTGCAATGCACAGCGCAGGTATTTCATTTAAGCGCTTATTAAGGCCTTATCTTATTGGTGCAACTTTGGTGGCATTGACTTCATTAATAACAAATCATTTTGTAGTACCAAAATCAAATGGAACATTCGAAACTTTTAAAGAAACATATCTTAGAAAAAAGAAGAAATCTAAAACACAAGTTTCTAAAGTAAATTTGCAATTAGATAAAAATGATTATATCTACTTTAGAAGTTTTGATTTAAAAAGTAATTATGGATATAGTTTTTCTTACGAACATTTTGACGGATTAGAATTGAAATATAAAATCATTGCTGATAATGTAAGGTATAATACAAAAGACTCAATATTTACCCTTAGCAATTATAAGAAAAGATATATTGGCAATAAAGGGGATAGTATTTTTACTGATCGAAAGATGGATACAACCTTTAATTTTTTTCCAAAAGATTTACTATATGTTGATTATTTAGCCAGAGAAATGTCGTCATTTAAGCTCGCTAGTCATATCGAAGAATCAAAAAAACGAGGCGTTAAAAATTTAAATCAATATAAAGTTGAACTCTATAAACGTACAAGTTTACCAATTTCATCTTTTGTATTAACCTTTATAGCAGTTGCTCTAGCTTCAAAAAAGCGAAGAGGCGGACTCGGGGTAAATTTAGCTTTAGGCATAACCCTAATGTTTATTTATGTCTTTTTTATGAAAGTTGCAGAAGTTTTGGGTGCAGGAGCTACTTCAAATCCGTTTTTTATGGTTTGGCTGCCAAATATAGTATTTGGTATATTAGCGATTTATTTATATATAAATGCAAAACGCTAAACTAAAGAATACTTTACATTTACATTTGCTGGTTTTTATTGCGGGATTTACCGCAATACTTGGAGAATTAATTACAATTGAAGCTATACCCTTGGTGTGGTATAGAATGCTAATAGCCGGTATTCTTATGTATTTATATTTAAGATTTACAAGAATCTCCACAAAAATATCTCTAAAAGTTATTTTTAAATTTTTAATAGCTGGTATAATTATAGCTTTACATTGGATTACCTTTTTTGCATCCATAAAAGCAGCAAATATATCTATTGCTTTAGCGATGTTTTCAACAGGTGCATTTTTTGCCGCTTTAATAGAACCATTTTTTTTTAATAGAAAAATAATTTGGTATGAAATCCTTTTCGGAATTATAGTTGCATTCGGTGTTTATTTAATTATTGATAGTGAGATTAAATACCTTAATGGAATTTTATTAGGAATATCATCAGCTTTTTTTTCATCCTTATTTGCAGTGATTAACGGACGTTTTGTTGAAAATTATAAAGCTTCTGTAATATCGTTTTATGAATTTATAGGAGGAGTACTGTTTATTTCTAGCTATTTATTTTTTGCTGAAACTGGTTTCAGTTATGATTTTTTTATGCTTAATTCTACTGATTGGATATATTTGTTAATTCTCGCATCGATTTGTACAGCATATGCTTTTATTGGTTCAGTTCATGTAATGAAACTAATAAGCCCTTATACTGTAGTATTAACTTATAATCTTGAACCTATTTATGGGATTATTTTAGCAATACTTTTTTTTGGTGAAAGTGAAATAATGAGTGCAAATTTTTATTATGGTGCTATTCTTATATTGCTAACTGTTTTACTAAATGGTTTCTTTAAAAATAAGCCACACTTATTCAACTCAAAAAGCTGATGTTATACCGACAAAGTTTATATATTTGTAAGCCTAACTAAATTCAAAAAAATGGAATATTTAGATTTCGAGAAGCCAATTGAAGAGCTGCAAGACCAGCTCGAAAAATGTGTGATAATTGGCAAGGAGAGTGATATTGATGTTTCTGAAACCTGTGAACAAATTGAAAAAAAGCTTGAAAAGGCTAAAAAAGATATCTATAAAAATTTAACAGCTTGGCAAAGAGTTCAACTTTCCAGGCATCCATCTAGACCCTATACACTAGATTTTATAAATGCGTTTACCAAGGGTACTTTTATGGAATTACATGGTGATAGAAATGTAAAGGATGATAAGGCCATGGTAGGTGGCTTAGGGAAAATAGGTAACCAATCTTTTATGTTTATTGGTCAACAAAAAGGATATAACACAAAGACCCGCCAATACCGTAATTTCGGAATGGCTAATCCAGAGGGATATCGCAAAGCACTCCGCTTAATGAAAATGGCCGAAAAATTCAATATTCCAGTTGTTACTTTAATCGATACTCCTGGTGCATATCCGGGTATGGAGGCAGAGGAACGCGGACAAGGAGAGGCAATTGCTAGAAACATTTACGAAATGACTATATTAAGAACACCTATAATAGCAGTGATTATTGGTGAAGGAGCTTCCGGTGGAGCTTTAGGTATTGGTGTTGGTGATAGAGTTTTAATGCTAGAGAATGCCTGGTATTCTGTAATATCTCCAGAAAACTGTTCTTCTATACTTTGGCGAAGTTGGGATCATAAAGAGCAAGCTGCTGAAGCCTTAAAATTAACAGCTTCTGATGGTAAAAAATTAAAAGTTATTGATGACATAATTAAAGAACCATTAGGTGGAGCTCATAGTAATAGAGAAGAAGCATTCAAAATTACAGAAAGAGCAATATTAAAAGCATTTAAACAACTCAAAGAATTAAACTTAGACAAATTGATTGAAGAGCGTATGGCTAAGTATGCTGAAATAGGAGTTTTTAAAGGATAATCTACTTTTCGTTTATGAAAATACTTTCTGCAGAGCAACTTTATGAGGCCGATAAAGCCACAATTCAAAAAGGGTCTATAACTTCTGCTGATCTTATGGAACGTGCTGCTACTTTATGTTTTCAATGGATACATAATCGACTACACGGTAATAATATTCCAATATTTGTTTTTTGCGGTACGGGTAATAATGGAGGAGATGGATTGGTGGTTGCTCGTCATTTAAAACAACACGGTTATAATGTTCATACATATGTAATAAATTGTACGAATGAGAGATCTCAAGATTTTTTAACAAATTATGACCGTTTGAAGGAAATTGGCGTTTGGCCGGAAATGATTACGTGTAAAACAGAATTGCCTAAATTATCTGAAAATGACATGATTGTAGATGCCATATTTGGATTAGGATTATCAAGACCACCAAAAGATGCACTTAAAGAAACAATACAGCATATCAATGCTTCCAATGCTTATGTTTTATCTGTTGATGTACCTTCAGGTTTATATGCAGAAAAATCTATCGAAGATAAAGAAGCTGTTGTTAAGGCTTTTCATACACTAACATTTCAAACACCTAAATTGGCTTTTTTATTAGCTGAAAATCAAGAATATATCAATTCTTGGGAAGTTGTAGATATTGGTTTAGATGCTGAGTATCTGTACGAGGTAGAAGTAAATAATCATATTATAGGAAAAGAAAATGCCCTGCTATTTTATAAATATCGCAAGAAATTTTCACATAAAGGAGATTTTGGTCATAGCCTGATTATTGGTGGTTCTATGGGTAAAATAGGTGCGGTTGCTTTGGCTGCAAGAGCAACCTTATCTATTGGTAGCGGATTAGTTACTGCTTTTGTCCCTAAATGTGGATATCAAATCCTGCAAACTGTTTTGCCCGAAGCTATGGTAGAAATAGATTCAGAGAATGAGATTCATAATTTTAATTTTAAAACTAAAGCTACGGTTATTGGTATTGGAGTAGGGTTAGGGACTTCCGTGAAAACGGCTGAAGGATTTAAAGCATTCTTATCAACTAATAAAATACCTTTAGTGATTGACGCCGATGGTATTAACCTACTGTCAAAAAACAAATCGCTGTTAAAATTATTACCGGAAAATTCAGTTCTAACACCTCACCCTAAAGAATTCGAACGTTTAGTTGGTAAATGTAAGAATGATTATGAACGGTTAGATAAACTAAAAAAATTAGCTACCAAGTATAAATTAGTTGTCATTCTTAAAGGAGCTTATACTGCAATTGCGTATCAAAGCATAACTTATTTTAATACAACCGGAAATCCGGGATTGGCAACAGCGGGTAGCGGAGACGTTCTTACAGGGCTAATTACAGGGTTGATCGCTCAAGGATATTCATCATTTGAAGCAAGTATTTTAGGTGTTTATTTGCACGGCAAAACGGCAGATTTAGCAATGAACCATCTAACTTATGAAACGTTTACAGCATCGCATATTGTTGATTATTTGTCTAATGCCATAATAGATCTACTAAAAAAAGAAAATCCTATTCCTCAACAAGAGGAAGAGCCGGTAAAGGAACAAAAAGCTGACGAAGACTCTAATATGTATATATAAAAAAGCGATTCAAATTTGAATCGCTTTTTTATATGACTAAAATTTTAAATTTTCAATTCATTAAATAGCTCAATTAATGAAGGTTCTGATGGTCTAGGAGCATCTGCAGAAACAATATTTCCTTCTGGATCAATTAGAATAAATCTAGGAATTCCTGAAATTTTGTAGTCTTCAATAAATGTTGACTTCCAATCATTATCTGCTAATAGTTGGTAACCTTTTAGGTCACGTTCACCAACCATTTTTTTCCACTTACCCTTATTCTCTTGTGTATCTATAGATAATCCTACAAAAGCTATGTTTTTGTCTTTATAAGTCTCTTCAATCTCTTTTAAATAAGGTATTTGAACCTTACATGGTCCGCACCAAGTTGCCCAAACATCAATATAGACATATTTTCCCTTGAGATTATCTAAAGAAATATTTTTACCATTAATATCAGGATAGTTAAACTTCGGTGATGGTTTACCTTTACCAAGTGTCACCAAAAGATCATGTTTGTCTTGATATCTGGTAACTAAAAATCTAATTAATTGCTGATTCGATTGTTGTGTATTTATCATTACAGTAGAATCTAGATCTTGCGCATTTAAAACCAAATTATCTAGTTCATTTTTCAAAGTAGATACCTTTTCATCAAAAGAAGGTTTGTCAAGAATAAAAAGTGAATTGAAATCTGAGTAATCAGGGCTTTCTTGAAGTCTGTTATTATCTGCTATGAAATTATTTGTACCAGCTCCTAAACCTGCAAATGTTAAACTATTGGTGAAATTTTCTGCATCATATTCGACAGAAAGATTATAGCCATTTTTTAAATGAATAATTGACCTTTCTTTTCCGTTTAGAAAAACATAAGCTCCTTCAATTACTTTTAATGTGTCTGAAAAATTACCGTTAGCATCAATTGTAACCTCCTTTTTCGAATTTCGGTTAGCAATACTGATTAAATTACTTTTGGCGTTCGAAACCTTTCCAGAAATTGAAACGTAATCATTAGAATGAGATTCTTTTTTACACGAAATAAGTAGGGTGAAGAATGTAAGTACTGTAACAAATATTTTCATCATTTATAATGTGTTTTATGATTGCAAAAGTAAATAATAATTTCTTTTGGATAATAATTAAGACACATTAATTTCAGTTCCTTACAGTTTATTTAATACTAATTAATATTTAACTTTTTAAATAAAGTTTTTAATTTTTTATGAGAAGGTCTTGGAGCGTAGGCATCTACAATTTTCCCTTGTGGATCAATTAAAATGAATCGTGGGATAGTAGTTATTTTATAAGACCTAATAAAGTCTGAGTACCAATTATTATCAGCAATTAGTTGTGTTCCTGTTAATTCATTGGTTGAAATAAACTCTTTCCATTGTTTAATATCTCTTAAATAGTCAACAGAAATACTCACAAATTCAATATTATTTTTAAATAACTTATTCAAATCTTGTAGGGGTAGAAGTTCATCTTTACATGGCTCACACCAAGTTGCCCAAATATCTATATACACATATTTGCCTTTAAAATCGTTTAAAGTTGTTTTCTTATCATTAAAATCTTTGAATGAAAAATCTGGCGATATTTTTCCTGAAGTAATATTTGATTTTTCGGTATTTTTTGATACTTCTTTGCTTAGGGTAAAGGAGAGGGTTCCCACAACTACTATAAATAATAGTAAATTCCTCATAATCAGTTAATTTTCGGTTTGCTCTTTATGTATAACTAGAATATTTATTAAATATTATGTTAATTACTTTTTTTATTTTGTTATAATTTGGAAATATCATTGAGTTTGTTGACTTTTGAATACCGTAAATTATACCATGTCTACAATACATCAAATAAGCTCAAAAAGAATAGATTTGTCTGTTATTCAGGAGGTTATATCTTCTAAAAAGCAATTGAAGTTATCGGAAGAATCAATTGAAAAGATTGAAAAGTGTAGAGCGTATTTGGATACTAAAACACAGGAAAATAAATCACCTATTTATGGTGTAAATACTGGGTTTGGAGCACTATATAATGTTAAAATTTCGTCAGAGAACCTCACCATACTACAAGAAAATCTAGTCATGTCACATGCTTGTGGAACTGGTAATGAAGTGCCGGAGGAAATTGTAAAACTTATGCTATTTCTGAAAATTCAATCATTGAGTTATGGTTATTCCGGTGTTCAATTATCTACTGTTGAAAGGTTAATTGATTTCTATAACAATGATGTATTACCAATAATTTATACACAAGGATCATTGGGAGCTTCAGGTGATTTGGCTCCATTGGCACATTTAGCTTTACCATTGATAGGAAAAGGTGAGGTTATTTGTAATGGAGAAAAAATGACCGGACATGATGTATTGGATAAATTTGGTTGGGATAAGATTGAATTACGATCAAAAGAAGGATTGGCATTACTCAACGGAACACAGTTTATGAGTGCATTTGGTGTCTGGATTTTACAAAAAGGTTATAAATTGTCATATTTAGCTGATTTAATCGGTTCACTTTCGTTGGATGCATTCGATGGTAGAATAGAACCTTTTAATGCTTTAATTCACCTGATTAGACCTCATAACGGACAATTAAAAACTGCAAGTCGTATTCGAGAGTTTTTAGAAGGGAGCAAAATCATTACACAAGAAAAAAAACATGTGCAAGATCCTTATTCTTTTAGATGTATGCCACAAGTTCACGGCGCAAGTAATGATACCTTAAATTTTGCGAAAAAAACAATTGAAACCGAAATAAATTCAGTTACAGATAATCCAAATATTTTTACAGAAGAGGATGAAATTATTTCTGGTGGCAATTTTCATGGGCAACCCTTAGCATTGACTTTGGATTATTTAGCTATTGCACTAGCGGAATTTGGTAGCATATCAGAAAGAAGAACTTTTCAGTTAGTATCTGGTTTACGTGGATTGCCAGTGTTTTTGGTTTCAAACCCTGGTTTGAATTCTGGGTTTATGATTCCACAATATACCGCGGCGAGTATTGTAAGTCAGAACAAACAGTTAGCAACACCAGCTTCTGTTGATTCGATTGTTTCAAGCAACGGACAGGAAGATCATGTGAGTATGGGTGCTAATTCGGCGACTAAATGCAAGCAAGTAGTTGATAATCTGGAAACTATTCTTGCTATAGAATTATTTAATGCGTCTCAGGCATTAGAATTTAGAAAGCCGTTAAAAACGTCAGAATTTTTAGAAGCTTTTGTAAATATTTATAGGGGTGACGTTAACTTTGTGGAAGAAGATAGAGTACTACACGATGATATTGTAAAGTCAATTAGGTTTATTCAGAACTTAACAATTGATAGTGAGGAGTTATTTGATTAGATTTTCATTATTTGTACCTTCGATTCAAATTATATTTTGCCTCTCGGTAATATTAAAAATTTAATTTTAGATACGAAAGAGTTTTTTAGCAAGTACATTTTGTGAAATATTGCTAAACGGGTTTTTTAAAAGTCTATTAATCAATCTAGGTTGTTCACAAATTTAATAATTACCATCATCGACCTTGGCGAGCATCATTTTCAAAGCCTTTAATTTATGCTCAATAAGTTCAACTCTTCTTTTTGCTGCAAGGGCATGTTCATTATTTTTATCAAACGCCCGATTTTTATAATCGGTAATTGAAGAATATGTACTTTCTATTTCGCTTACAATACGTTCTTGTAAAGATCTTTGAAGGTCCATTTGTTTAATAAAATCATAAATTCAATGATCGAATATATTAAAAAATAAATAAATTGAAATTATTATTTATTTGGTAAAAGTATAAACTGGTCATGAATACATATTAATTTATTACGAAAATTTAAAAATAGCCGTAAATTAGTAGGCTAACTGTTTGTTTAAAAAAATGTCCAAAAGAGAAAAGTCTATTTGTTCTTTAACTGTAAATCACAAAAATATATACGATGAAAAAATTTATTTTATTACTTCATGACGATTTTAAAAAGGAAAAAGCATACTCACCAGATGAGATGCAGCAAATAGTACAAGAGCATATGGCATGGGTACAAAAGTTAAGTGAAAAAGGTACATTTTTAGGTGGTGATGGTTTAGTTCCTGATGGAAAATTAATTTCGGGTAAAGAATCTATTGTTAAAGACGGACCATATATTGAATCGAAAGAGATTATCGGAGGTTATTATTTATTGCAGGCGAATAGTATAGAGGAAATAACAGAGATTGCAAAAGAATGTCCTTGTCATCTTTGGGGAGGTGTTACTGAAATAAGACCTATAATGGATTATGAATCTGAGCGATAAGAAAAGTGTAAATCAAATTACTGAGCACCTCTTTAGAAATTTCTATCAAGAGGTGTTCTCATCTTTGGTTGTAAAATTTGGTTCTTTGCATTTAGAAATAATTGAAGATGCACTTCAGGACACTTTTCTTAAAGCCATTAAATCATGGAATTTCAATGAATGTCCTAGTAATCCTAAAGGATGGTTATTTACGGTTGCTAAAAACCTCATTGTAAATCAATTGAAACGAAATACTAAAACAATATCTTTTGATATTTCAAATTTTGAAATTGAAGTTATAACCAATGAAATCAATGAAGATGCCCAATTACAATTACTGTTAGCCTGCTCTAAATTTAAAATTAAGGAAAATGCCAAATTGGTATTTACATTAAAGGCTATATGCGGTTTTGGAGTTACCGAAATTGCTAATTGCCTATTGCTATCAGAAGAAAATGTATATAAACTCCTTCAACGAACGAAACAAAAATTGAAACTGCTTCCCAAATCTTATTTTGAAAATCAATCTATATCAGAATTTTCAAATACTGATATAAATTACCTTGAGCTTATTATTTATTTTATGTTCAATGAAGGTTACGATTCTGTAAATTCTTCTTCTAATAAAGCTATCAAGAAAGAAATTTGTTTTGAAGCTGTTCGTTTGGCGCATTTATTAGAGAAAAAATCAAAAAAAATGAGTACTAAGCATTTATTGGCATTATGCTATTTTCATATGGCACGTTTTGAATCCCGTGTAAATGAGAATGGTGAATTTGTTTCATTACGGACTCAGGACAGATCAAAATGGGATGATGAGCACATTCAGTTTGGTTTTAGATATTTACGAAGACCTGAAAGGTTAAATCGATATTATATAGAAGCATTAATCGCATCGATGCATTTAGGAGCAAAGACATTCTCTGGAACGAATTGGGAAGAGATTCTTAAACTGTATAATGCATTATTACAAATTATTGATACACCCGTAGTTCGTTTAAACAGATCTATTTGTATGTTCGAATTAGGAATGAACAATGAAGCAATAAAAGAATTGGAATATATCAAACCATTACTGGAAAATAATTACCTATACTTCTCGGTCAGTATGGCCGAATATTTAGAAGATAAGGATATTGAATTATCTAAGTACTGGTATATGAGAAGTTTGGAAAATACTAAGCAAGATTTCCGTAAACAAATAATTAGGAGAAGATTAGCTAAAATTTCTTAAACTCTAAAAATTATTTATTCTAATTAGGTAAAAGTGTATAATGCCCATGAATACAAAGCCATTTATTATTTTCCTTTACAAAAATACGAGTTGACTTCCCACGGGTTGCAAAAGATTTACCCTCTGTTGTTCCAGAATCTGACCAATAATAAGTGATAAAGGCGGTATTGCCATTTATAGTAACCTTTGGTTCCTTCATTTCTGTATGAATAGCTGTAGAACTGTCTATCCAATCTTTAATTCCTTTAATTTCAGCTGCCTTACTAGAACGTAAAACAGAGTCATATTCACCAAATTGGGTAAAATCTTCGTGTACATAACCGGCATAACGCTCAATATCTCCTTTTTCTATGGCATCCCACATGTCAATGAGTGTGGATTTGATAAGCTCTTTTTCTTGAGAATTATTTGGTTTATTATCAACACTCCTCTCGTTACAAGATGAAAATAAAACAAAAAAGATTGATAAAATATATATGTGCATAGAATATTGCTAAATAAAAATCCCTCCAAAATAGGAGGGATGGTTTAACTTAATCTTTTTCCTCTACTGACTTTTTAGCCTTTTTAATTTTTATAGTGAGTTCATCTTTTTTCGTATCAAGATCCATAAAGATACTATCATTCTCTTTGAGTTTAGAATTTACTATTTCTTCTGCTAAAGCGTCTTCAATATACTTTTGTATGGCTCTTTTTAATGGTCTTGCACCATATTGTCTGTCAAAACCTTTCTCAGCAATATAATCTTTAGCTTTATCACTTAATATAAGCTTATAACCTAGACCATCAATACGTTCTAATAATTGACCTAATTCAATATCAATAATAGCATGTATATCTTCTTTTTCTAAGGCATTAAAGACAATTACATCATCAATTCTATTCAAAAACTCAGGAGCAAAACTTTTCTTTAAAGCGTTTTCAATGATACTTTTTGCATTAGCATCTGCCTGTTCATTTTTAGAAGCCGTTCCGAAACCAACACCTACACCGAAGTCCTTTATTTGACGTGCTCCAATATTAGAAGTCATAATGATAATAGTATGTCTAAAATCAATTTTTCTACCTAAACTATCAGTAATATAACCATCATCAAGTATTTGAAGTAGCATATTAAACACATCTGGATGCGCTTTTTCAATTTCGTCTAATAATACAACGGCATAAGGCTTACGACGGATCTTTTCAGTTAATTGCCCACCTTCTTCATAACCAACATAACCTGGAGGTGCTCCAATCAAGCGAGAAATAGCAAATTTTTCCATATACTCGCTCATATCAATACGTACTAAAGCGTCTTGAGAGTCAAACAACTCTCTTGCTAATACTTTTGCTAATTGTGTTTTACCAACACCGGTTTGACCTAAGAAAATAAATGAACCAATTGGCTTATTAGGGTCTTTTAGTCCAACTCGATTACGTTGAATAGCTTTTACAACTTTATCTACCGCTTCTTTTTGCCCGATAACCTTGTTTTCAATCAAGTTATGTAAGTCGGCAAGACGAGCACTTTCCGCTTCAGCAATTCTATTTACAGGAATTCCTGTCATCATTGAAACGACTTCTGCTACATTGTCTTCGGTAACTATCTCTTTATTTAATTTAGATTGCTCTTCCCAAGTTTGTTGTGCAGTTACTAACTCTTTTTCTATGCGTTTTTCATCGTCGCGCAAGCGCGCTGCTTCTTCATATTTTTGACTCTTTACTACACTGTTTTTCAAGCCTCTAACATCTTCTAATTGCTTTTCTAGTTCAAGCACTTGTTTTGGCACAACAATGTTGGTAATATGAATTCTGGAACCTGCTTCATCCATTGCATCAATAGCTTTATCTGGTAAAAAACGATCCGTCATATAGCGATTGGTTAACTTCACACAAGCCTCAATTGCGTCATCAGTGTACATTACATTATGATGATTTTCGTATTTATCTTTAATATTATTCAAAATCTGAATGGTTTCTTCAACTGTAGTTGGTTCAACCATAACTTTTTGAAAACGTCGCTCTAAAGCTCCGTCTTTTTCTATGTTTTGACGAAATTCATCTAGCGTTGTAGCTCCAATACACTGTATTTCACCTCTTGCCAAGGCTGGTTTAAACATGTTTGAAGCATCCAGTGAGCCTGTAGCTCCACCGGCACCAACAATAGTATGAATTTCATCTATAAATAAAATAATATCATCATTCTTTTCTAACTCATTCATAAGAGCTTTCATTCGCTCTTCAAACTGACCGCGGTATTTTGTTCCGGCAACTAAGCTCGCCAAATCAAGAGAAACTATGCGTTTGTTGAATAAAATGCGAGATACTTTGCGTTGAATAATGCGTAATGCAAGTCCTTCTGCAATAGCAGACTTACCAACACCTGGCTCTCCAATTAAAATCGGATTATTCTTTTTACGACGGCTAAGTATCTGAGAAATACGCTCTATTTCTTTCTTACGTCCCACTACAGGGTCTAATTTACCATCTTCAGCTAATGATGTCAGATCACGCCCAAAATTATCTAAAACAGGCGTTTTCGACTTTTTAGCTGCTTGCCCTTTTTGCGAACCACCTTCAAATGGATTTTGCTTTGGTTCCTCAAATTCTTCATCTCCCTGAGCCTCAGATTTTGGTTCGATCGTTATATCATCTTCTAAAAATAATTGACTAAAGATGTTTTTTACTTCGTTATAATCTATATCAAATCGATTTAATAACTTTGTTGTAGGGTCATTCTCATTTCGAAGTACACATAATAATAAATGGGCAGTGCTTACAGCTTTGCTTTTATATAATTTTGCTTCTAAGAAAGTAGTTTTCAAAGCCTTTTCAGCTTGTTTTGTTAGGTGCAAGCTTTTTTTATCGTTACCGGCTTCAGCATTTGGATTTGCAGGACTTAATCCTTCAATTTTTTTACGTAGCATATCAAGATCAACATCTAAGGCATTCAAAATATCAATTGCTTCTCCATTGGCTTTACGCAACAATCCGAGCATAAGATGCTCTGTTCCAATAAAGTCATGGCCTAATCTTAAAGCTTCCTCTTTGCTGTAGGCAATAACATCTTTTACTTTTGGTGAAAAATTATCGTCCATAAAAAATATTTATTGATGTAAAATTAGTAGATTTTTTTAATATTTAATTACAAAAGTTATGCCTAAGTATAAACAATGACTTAATGGCATGGAAAACAGCATCTTTACGAAGCTCTATTGTTAATAAATAATGTTAATAAAACCAACTTTTTTCACTTAGTAAAAGTACGAATTATTGTATATTGCTCCTTATTAAAAATCAATAAAATTAAAAGAAATTTATATGGCGGAAGGCGAAAAATTAATTCCTATAAATATTGAAGATGAAATGAAATCATCATACATTGATTATTCAATGTCTGTGATTGTATCAAGAGCATTACCTGATGTGCGTGATGGTTTAAAACCAGTACATCGTAGAGTTTTATACGGTATGCATGAATTAGGGATAAAAGCAACGGGTTCACATAAGAAATCAGCGAGAGTCGTGGGAGAAGTTTTAGGAAAGTTTCATCCTCATGGTGATACTTCTGTTTATGATGCGATGGTACGTATGGCTCAAGAATGGAGTATGCGTTATGAAATGGTTGATGGTCAAGGTAATTTTGGTTCTCCAGATGGCGATAGCCCGGCGGCAATGCGTTATACCGAGGTTAGAATGCGTAAGATATCAGAGGATATGCTTGCTGATATCGAAAAAGACACTGTAGATCATCGTTTAAATTTTGATGATACTTTACAAGAACCTACAGTTTTACCGACACGAATTCCTGGCCTTCTTGTAAACGGTGCCTCTGGTATTGCAGTTGGTATGGCAACAAACATGGCTCCTCACAATTTATCAGAAGTGATTGATGGTACAACTGCGTATATTGACAATAATGATATTGAGATAGATGAGTTGATGCAACATATTAAAGCACCAGATTTCCCTACTGGGGGAACTATTTATGGTTATGATGGTGTTAAAGATGCTTTTCATACCGGTCGAGGCCGGATCGTAATGCGTGCAAAAACTGTTTTCGAAGAAGTTAACGGTAGAGAATGTATTGTTGTTACAGAATTACCCTATCAAGTTAATGGTGCCGATTTAATGAAAAAAACGGCAGAACTTGTTAACGATAAAAAAATTGAAGGAATCGCTTCTTTAAGAGATGAAACGAGTAGGAAAGGCAGAAGATTAGTTTATGTCTTAAAAAGAGACGCCATTCCAAACATTGTTTTAAATAAGCTTTACAAGTTTACAGCATTACAAACTTCTTTTAGTGTTAATAATATTGCACTTGTTAATGGAAGGCCTGAGATGCTCAATTTGAAAGATCTCATTAAGCACTTTGTTAATCATAGACATGATGTAGTAGTTCGTAGAACGAAGTTCGAATTAGCTAAAGCTGAAGCAAGAGCACATATCTTGGAGGGTTTAATAATTGCGTCTGATAATATTGATGAAGTTATTAAATTAATTCGTGCATCAAAAAATGCCGATGAAGCTCGAGAAGTTTTAATAAAGCGTTTTGAATTATCAGAAATTCAAGCTAAAGCAATTGTTGAAATGAGATTACGTCAGTTGACTGGCTTAGAGCAAGATAAATTGAGGGGTGAATTTGAGGATATCATGAAATTGATCATTGATTTAAAAGATATTTTAGCTGATGAATCTCGAAGAATGACAATAATAAAAGATGAGCTAATAGAGATCAAAGAGAAATACGGTGATGAGCGTCGATCAATTATAGAATATGCAGGAGGCGATTTAAGTATTGAAGATATGATTCCTGATTCTAAAGTTGTGGTTACAATTTCACATGCCGGATATGTTAAACGTACTAACCTTGATGAATTTAAAGTACAGAATAGAGGTGGACGTGGTCAAAAAGGCTCAGCAACAAGAAATGAAGATTTCTTAGAGCAACTTTTTGTAGCTACAAACCATCAATATATGTTATTTTTCACTCAAAAAGGTAAAGTATTTTGGATGCGTGTATATGAAATCCCTGAAGGAAGTAAAACATCTAAAGGAAGAGCCATTCAAAATTTAGTGAATATTGAGCCCGATGATAAAGTAAAAGCATTTATCTGCACTCAAGATCTCAAGGACGAGGAATACGTGAACACTAATTACGTATTAATGGTTACTAAAAAAGGTCAAACCAAGAAAACATCCTTAGAGCAATATTCAAGACCAAGAACTAATGGAATAAATGCTATTACTATTAAAGAAGATGATGAATTACTGGAAGCTAAATTGACAGATGGTAATAGTCAGATTATGATAGGATTAAAATCAGGTAAAGCAATTCGTTTTGAAGAAGCCAAAACAAGACCTATGGGTAGAAATGCCTCCGGGGTTAGAGGTATCAGATTAAAAGATGATAAAGATGAAGTAATAGGTATGGTTTCTGTAAATGATATGGAAAGTGATATTTTAGTAGTTTCTGAAAATGGTTATGGTAAACGCTCTAGTTTAGAGGACTATAGAATTACTAATAGAGGAGGAAAAGGTGTAAAAACCATTAATGTTACAGAAAAAACTGGTAATTTAGTGGCGATTAAAAATGTTTCGGATGAAGATGATTTAATGATTATTAATAAATCTGGAATTACAATTCGTATGGCAGTTGCCGATTTACGTGTAATGGGTAGAGCTACTCAAGGGGTTAAATTAATAAATATTAAAGGAGATGATTCAATTGCTGCTGTTGCAAAAGTGATGCATGAAGAAGACGAAGAAAATGATGAATTAGAAAATGGCACGGAAATTGAAAACAACGACTCAGAAGAATAAACAAACAAACAATCAAGAATAATTAATTAAAACTAAAATGAGAAAATTAGGATTAACAATGTTGGCAATTTTTATAGGAATTTCAACATTTGCACAGAAAGATGAATTAAAAGCCGTTGAAAAGGCATTAAAAGGCGGTGATGTTACCGCTGCTAAATCTGCAATTGATCAAGCGGAAGGAAAATTAGAAGATAAGAATAAATCGAAATTCTATTTTTTAAAAGCTAAAACGTATTATGACATTGCAAAGAAAAACCCAGCTGAATCTGGATCAGCATACAAAACTGCTGCAAAATCATTCCAAGATTTGATTGCTTTGGAAAAAGAAAGTGGAAAACTAAAATATACTAAAGAAGCCCAACCAATGCTAAATACTCTGATTGGAGATGTTTCATCTAAAAGTATTAAAGATTATCAAGCTAAAGATTATAATTCCGCTAAAGAAGGGATGTATCAAACTTATTTATTAAGTAAAAAAGATACTGCATTTTTAGAGTATGCTGCGAATGCCGCTTTTTTAGATAAAGATTATGATACTGCCTTAAAACATTTTAAATCTTTAAAAGACATAGGTTATACAGGTATTGAAACAACTTATTCAGCTACGAATGTTGAAAGTGGTCAGAAAGAAAATTTTGGTTCAAAAGCACAGATGGACTTAATGATAAAATCAAGTCAATTTAAAGATCCAGAAGTTTCTGTATCTAAATCGAAAAAGGCTTCAATCGTAAAGAATATTGCACTTATCTTAGCCGATAATGGGAAGCCTGAAGAAGCTTTAGCTGCAATTGAAGAAGCAAGAAAATCTGATCCTAAAGATATGGATATGTTGATTACACAAGGTAATATATATCTAAAATTAGATAAAAAGGATGAATTTTCTAATGTTATGAAAGAAGCAATTGCTCAAGACCCAACGAATCCAACTTTACATTTCAATGTTGGTGTTATCAGTCAAGAACAAGGTAGTATTGAAGAAGCTAAAATAAGTTATAAAAAAGCGATAGAATTAGATGCTAATTATGGTGATGCGTATTTAAATTTGGGAGCAGCTATGTTAGAAAAAGATAAAGAGTTGGTAGAAGAAATGAATAATAACTTAAGCAACTTCAAAAAATACGATGCGATAAAAGCAAAACAAATGGAATTATATAAAGAAGTATTGCCATTATATGAAAAGGCTTATGCAATTAATAAAGAAAAGAAAAAAGATACTTTAGATTTAGTTCGAACTTTAATGAGTATGTATGAAAATCTAGAAATGGATGATAAGTTCAAAGAGATGAAAGTTATCTGGGATGCTTCTAAAGAATAACAAGAATAAATTCAAAAAAACTCGCTTTTCAAAGCGAGTTTTTTTTTAGAAGATTTTTTTAATTACTCTCAATTTATGAGTGTGTTTTTTAATTTGTTCATTAAAAATACCGCTTTGATCAATTCTGTCAATACGAACACATCCACTGGCGTGAATTATATGATTGTTCGCCATAATGATGCCAACATGAATAATTTCACCTTCAGTATTGTCAAAAAAAGCTAAATCGCCTGGCTCACTTTCTTCAATAAAACTAAGAACTTCACCTTGAGCTGCTTGTTGTGACGCGTCCCTTAGTAATTTATAACCATTTAGTTTATATACCATTTGAGTTAAGCCAGAACAGTCAATACCAAATGGGGTTTTGCCTCCCCATAAATAGGGTGCATTAAGATACATAAATGCGGTTTTAATAATATCACGTTTTTTTCCCTTATCGGAGGCTATTTTGCCTTCAAAAGTAAATTTTTTAGCGTTTAATGAAAAGGAACCTTTGTCAAAATTAGGTAGTGTACTGCCAAGAGGAATACTTAGTAGTTGGGTGTTAACGCTTGAGGCAAAATCAACTAACTCATTGGACAAAAAATTTGGATTAGAATTTAATTCGGTATAATACTCTTTTTTAATTTCTAAGTATTGTTTTTCATCTATCCACCCTTCATATTTGTCATAAGCCAGACGGATTTTTCTCCATTGTTTAGACTTATCCAATACTTTAAAATGCTCACCAAATAAAACCTGCGAAACCATTTCGCTTTTATCGCTAGGTTCTATCCTTAGCGGAATCATACTTAAATTACAAATGCCGTAATTCATTATAATTATAATCGTTCTATTACCATGGCACTTGCGCCGCCGCCGCCATTACAAATTGCGGCAGCTCCCAATTTTGCATTATTTTGTTCTAATACATTTAACAAGGTAATAATTATTCTTACTCCTGAACATCCCAAAGGATGACCTAATGAAACTGCACCTCCATTAACATTAACATTTTTATCTGTAAGTCCTAAAAGTTTCATATTGGCTAAACCAACTACCGCAAAAGCTTCATTAAATTCAAAAAATTCAACTTCATCTAAAGAGACACCTGCTTTATTTAATGCTTTTGGTAATGCTTTTGCTGGGGCAGTCGTAAACCATTTTGGTTCATGTGCTGCATCTGCATAACTTTTTATTTTTGCTATAGGTTTAATACCTAATTCTTTAGCCTTATCAACTGACATTAATACTACAGCACCGGCACCATCATTAATTGTCGATGCATTTGCGGCAGTAACAGTGCCATCTTTTGAAAAAGCTGGTCTTAATGCAGGTATTTTTTCAATTTTAACATTTTTAAATTCTTCATCTTCAGCAACAATTACGGGTTCACCACGTCTTTGTGGAACCTCAACAGGTACAACTTCATTATCAAATTTACCTTCAGACCATGCTTTGGCAGACCGCTCATATGACTGAATGGCAAATGCATCTTGATCTTCCCTAGAAAAACTGTATTCTTCCGCGCAAGCGTCAGCACAAAATCCCATGGCGTTTTGATCATAAACATCTACCAATCCGTCTTTTTGCATACCATCGATTAAAGTAGCTGGTCCAAATTTTGTGGCACTTCGTGCGTGATAATAATGTGGAATTAAACTCATATTTTCCATACCTCCGGCTACGACAATATCCGTATCACCTAAAGCAATAGATTGAGCACCTTGCATAATAGCCTTCATTCCGGATGCACAAACTTTATTTATGGTTGTACAAGGTGTAGTATTTAGAATACCTGCAAAAATAGCAGCCTGTCTAGCTGGTGCTTGACCTGTACCAGCTTGAACTACATTACCCATCAAAACCTCATTAACAAGTTCTGGGTTTAAATTTATTTTATCAAGTGCTCCTTTTATAGCTATTGAACCCAATTTTGGGGCAGGAACCGTTGACAATCCACCAAGGAAACTGCCGATAGGTGTTCTGGCCGCGGAAACTATTACTACTTCTTTCATCTTTATTAATTATAGATAAGCACAGATATGCTATTAATACTATTAATTTCAATAGTGCGAATTTAAAGAAATTTTATCAATATTCTTGATAAACTGAGTAAATTGAATATGAATATTGAGCTAAATTTTAACAATGAAAAATTGAACAAAATAGAATACAATTAATTTATGTAGTTTTGAAACTTATTTACTTTTATTAATGAAAGATTTTTTAAATAAGCTTTACCAAAATCATGCGTTGATTTATAAGGTTTCCTTGTTTATTGTTACAACTATTGCTATTGTTTATTTATTTCCTAAAGGAGGTCATTTTAGATTTGATATTCAAAAAGGTAAAATTTGGCAATCTGATAATCTGTATGCACCTTTTGATTTTGCTATTGAAAAGTCTTCAGATGAAATTGACAATGAGAAGCAAGAAATAGAGTCAAATAAAAAATTATATTTTACTCTTGATAATGAAGTTGTCGATAAGGTTAAAATCAACTATTCTAACAGAGTGACTTCTGTTATACCAGATAGTCTTTTTACAAATTATAGTAGAAGGCGGGTTGTTAGGTTTGGTGAGCAATTATTGAATTCTATTTATTCAACAGGCTTTTTAGAAAAAGATGATATTAAGCGAGCGAATTCAAATGAATTAGTTTTTATAAGAGACGGTAATGAAGTTAAAAATATTGCTTTTGGAAAGTTGATTACTCCAAATGAGATTAAATTATTAGTTGATAAGCATTTTAACAATAGTAATTACCAAAAATTTAAGCCTTATTTCAGATCAATATATACTGATGTATTCGAGGCAAGTATCTACTTTGATGGAGAATTCACAGAAAAAGTACTAGATGAAGAGCTCAAAACGATTTCATATACAAAAGGAATGGTTTCTGAAGATGAAAGGATTATTTCTAGAGGTGATGTGGTTGAAGGAAAAAAGTATGAAATATTAAACTCCTTAAAAAATGAGTACCAGTCACAATTATGGAATGAATCAAATTATAATTGGCTTGTATTTGGCTATATATTGTTAATTGCTTTAGCATTACTCATGCTTTTGCTCTTTATACAGCAATACCGCCCAGAAGTTTTTGAGAACAACACTAAAGTTACATTTATATTTTTCAATATATTATTGATGGTATTGTTAGTAACAATAATTGTTCGATATAAAGTAGAATATTTATATGTTGTTCCTTTAATTATATTACCCATAGTCCTAAAAGCTTTTTTTGACGCTCGTCTAGGACTTTTTACACATGTCCTTACAGTTTTGTTATTAGGATTTATAGTACCTAATAGTTTCGAGTTTATTTTTCTACAGATTATTGCTGGTATTGTGACGATCCTAACCGTTTCTGAACTATATAAAAGAGCTAATTTATTTATTTCTATAAGTAAGATCACATTAGTTTATATGATTGCTTATTTCGCTTTTTCTATTATTCAGGAAGGCAATGCCAAAACACTTAACTGGGAATATTTTGGACTTTTTGCCTTAAATGGGGTATTGTCATTCTTATCATTATTTCTCATTTTGATTTACGAAAAAACATTTGGATTAGTTTCAGATGTTTCTCTATTAGAATTATCTAATACCAATTCCAAATTATTACGGGAACTAGCCGAAAAAGCACCAGGTACATTTCAGCATTCTATACAGGTAGCAAATTTAGCCGAAGCTTGTGCGAATGAGATAGGAGCAAACGCTATGTTAGTAAGAACCGGAGCTTTATATCATGATATTGGTAAAATGAACAATCCAATGTATTTTACTGAAAATCAGATAACCACTGTTAATCCACATGATGAGTTAACGCCAAAAGATAGCGCAGATATTATTATTGACCATGTAATTAAGGGAATTGAAATGGCCAAAAAGAATGGATTACCTGATAGAATTACAGATTTTATACGAACACATCATGGTACAAGTCAAGTATATTACTTTTATATGAAACAGAAAGAAATATCACCTGAATCCATTAATATTCAAGACTTTTCATATCCAGGTCCAATACCTTTTTCAAAAGAAACTGCTATTTTAATGATGAGTGATGCTGCAGAGGCGGCTTCTAAGAGTATTAAAGAGCCGACAGCTCAATTAATTGATGATTTGATTGAAAAGATAGTATCCGGTCAAATGAAGAATAATCAGTTTATGAATGCTGATATTACTTTTAAAGAAATTGAGACAATTAAAAAGGTTTTAAAAAAGAAGCTTAATAATATTTATAACCTTAGAATCGAATATCCTGAATAGTCTTTAATAGATATTTTAAAGAAAACTCCAGTTCTAAATTATAGACTACTCATTTTTTATATTGAACTCTTCCCAGACTTTTATTTAGTTAATTGTTAAAGCAGTGTTTTTTCCACTAAATCTTGAAAAACTCCTTCTATTGAAAGTGAAAGTAGGAATTTACGAAACTAAATTGTTTCATAATAAAGGAATTAATAAAATGCAAAAAAGTACAGTCATGAAAAAGTCAACCGATCTTAAACTTTTAATTTTAATAGCAGCAGCAATTTTGTATTCATTGTCATCTAAATCGCAAGGATTTACATCTTTAGATAAAGCGCCTCATGACATTTCTTATTATAGAGAATCAATGATATCGAACCCATTAGTAAAAGTAATTTACGGGCGACCTTCAGTAAATAATGAACTAGAGGTATTTGGAACAAAAGTTCCATTCAATGAAGTTTGGAGAACCGGTGCTAATGAAGCTACAGAAATAAAAATATACAACGATGTGCTTTTCGGTGATAAAATGGTATCGGCAGGGACTTA